>JAEEGL016890466.1_pt1 | contig 104841 bp, 95 predicted proteins | sample 9134231 | NCBI WGS metagenome assembly JAEEGL01 (sample SAMN16246548, study PRJNA631951) | gut metagenome | biome: gut microbiome; feature: rumen; material: fiber-attached | host: Bos | place: Iran: Karaj | collected 2018-10
ATAAGAGACAACATAATGTATGGCAAACCCACTGCTACTGAAGAAGAAATGATCACAGCAGCAAAAAGAGCTAACATTCATGATTTCGTAATGTCACTGGAAGATGGTTACGACTCTGAAATAGGCGAAAGAGGCGTTAAACTTTCCGGAGGACAGAAACAAAGATTAAGCATAGCAAGAGTTTTCCTTAAAGATCCAACCATTCTTATCCTTGATGAAGCGACAAGTGCTTTAGACAATACAACTGAAGTATTGATTCAACAATCACTCGATGAATTGTGCAAAGGAAGAACCACTCTAGTTGTTGCACACCGTCTTTCAACAATAAGAAATGCTGATGAAATTGCCGTTGTGACAAAAGGAAAAATCACTGAGAGAGGAACACACGAAGAACTCATGGAATTGAACGGCGTATATAGTGAACTTTATAAACTTCAATTCAGAGACAGTGATGACTAATCTTCATAATTTATGACAAAAAAATGGAGCTGTATAACCATGAACTGATATCTGTCAAGTGGACAGTGAGAATTCAAAAAAATAATTAAACACAAAACCTAAACGGCTTGATTCCGAAATTCAAACGGAGTTAAGCCGTTTAAGTTTTCCTGAAATCTCTTAGTGTTGTAAAAGTCTATGTAATTTTCAATTTTATTTTTCAACAAATTTTCATCATTCCAATGGATACCATAGAACATTTCAGACTTTAGAGTACCCCAAAAGCCTTCCATTGGACTATTATCTAAACATCTTCCAACGCGAGACATGGATTGAATCATTCCATTGCAATCCAACATCATCTTAAACTGTTTCGATGTGTATTGAAATCCCCTATCACTATGAAAAATTGGTTTAGCATTAGGATTCGCTTTTATTGCAGCATCAAAAGTTTCAAACACAATATTGTTATTGTTGGAGTTTCCAAGCACATAGGAGACTATTGATCGGTCATAGAGATCAATGATGGCAGATAGATATAACTTTTTGTTTTGTCCTTCAATCTTAAACTCAGTAACATCCGTACACCATTTTTCATTTTTATGTGTTGCCTTAAAGTTTCTGTTTAGAATATTATCTCCAACTTGGTCAGGTTTCACTTTTACATAGTTGCTGTGTTTCCTACGAATCCTGGCTTGTATATGTCCGAATTTCATAAGCCTACGGATATATTTAACGCTATACGATGTTTGGTTGAGACGATTTATATACAACCGCATTCGTCTATATCCCAAAATTCCATTGAAAGTCTCATGATATTCACAAATAACGTTGTATAGTTCTATATCTTGAATTTCTTTATTGGGGATAGTTCTATTTTTCCACTTGTAGTAGCTTGATCTAGGCAAGTTTAGAATACCACAAAGCAACTCCACCGGGACATGTGTTTGTTCATTTATTTCTTTGATTGTTTGATATTTTCCCTCCTGACGGACGAGGGAGAATCCCTTTCCAACCGTTGAGTAATTTCGATGTTTTTTTTAGAACTGTATTTACAAGTTTCTCGTACTCAAGTTGTTTTTTTAATTTTTCAATCTCAATGTCCTTCTTTTCCAGTTCTGACAATCCGCGTTCAGGCCTATTTGAAGAGGGCCTTCCGCGATTGTCTCTAAGGCCTGTTTCACCGTTTTCTATATACTTCTTAGTCCATGCGTAAACATTGGCATAAGGAACAACGTATTTTTCTGCAGTTCCCTTGTAGTCCATGTTATTGGCAATAACATACTGAACAATTTCAAGTCGTTCTTCTGGGGTTGTTCTTCTGGATTTCATGGCATAAACCTCTCTCTTTGGATCATAATCCTTTAGCTCTATGCCTTTATTATACTGGTTTATCCATCTTCTGATAGTATGATTTTTTCTTATGTTGTATTTTCTCGCTAAAAAACTCAATGAATTTTTTCCTTGCAAGTATTCTTCTATTACCATCTTTTTAAACTCTTTTGTATATTTTGAGTTTTGCTCACGAGTTACCAATGCATCAATTCCATGGATTTTGTAAATTGCACTCCATTCCCTTATTATATCTGCTCCTTTTTTTGTTAATCTATATTCATTTGCTAATGCTGTGGCAGATTCACCTGCTAGATATCTTTCACATATTTCGATTTTCATTTTAACTGAATACTTGTTTCTTGACATAAAAAACCTCCCAAGTAGACTTTTCACCACTTGAGAGTAGATCTTTCATTCATGGTGGCTCGCCACCATGAATGAAAGATGTTCTTGTTTAATTATTTTTTGTGTCTACTTTCTAGACATCATACCACCATTTGATGTGAGTGGTTATCGCAGCTCATATTTTTATTCTTCTTCAACCATTTCGGGTTCTTTTTCTTCTTTTTGAGGTTTACTTAAAATCTTAATATCTTCTTTGCTGTAGATCTTGATTATTTCATCATCGTTGAATTTGAACTTTACTTTAATTATTCCAGATAGAGGTGTCAAATCACATACCACGCCCTTGCCATCAGGAGTTTCAACCAGTGAATCTATCTTTGGCAATTGGCTCAGAGCCTCTTCGTATACTTCATGCTCATATCTCAAACAACACATTAATCTTCCGCATGCGCCTGAAATCTTTTGAGAATTAAGTGACAGGTTCTGCTCTTTTGCCATCTTAATAGAAACCTGAGCAAAATCATTCAAGAACGACTTGCAGCAGAATGGTCTGCCACACAGTCCCAAACCTCCAATAAGCTTTGTCTCGTCTCTTATGCCTATTTGTCTCAGTTCGATTCTTGTTTTAAAAACTGTAGCAAGATCTTTAACCAGTTTTCTGAAATCCACTCTGCCATCTGAAGTGAAATAGAATAATAACTTGGATCTGTCAAAGGTATATTCTGCAGCGACCAGTTTCATGTCCAGTTCGTTGTCTGCAATCTTTGATAAACATATATCAAAAGCTTCAGCTTCTTTGGCTTTATTCTCAGCATTAACTACTTCATCATCGTCAGTTGCGACTCTTATGACTTTTTTCAGAGGCAAAACCAATTCAGATTCATTAACTGTTTTGTTTGAAATTGTAACTGTTCCAAATTCAGGTCCATGCATTGTATCAACAATGACATGTGCCCCTTCAGGTATTTTCAGTCCATCGGGATCAAAATAGTATGACTTGCTTGTGTCATTAAATTTTACACCGACTATCTCATAAGTAGATTTTGTATTTTCTACTTGTAAACTATTGTCCATTATGTTTAATCTCCTATGTTATACAGCTTCCCAAAGACCTATAGAAAGCATGTTATATGCAACTGTAATATTATAATTGGAAGTGATATCTTTTTGCAACAATGTTATAACGTCAACGGATTTTTGGATAGATTCAACTGAAATCAGAGAAATGTAATTCTCTGCCTCATTAATGTCAAAGAAAACAGGTTGACTTCCTTCCAATATTTTCAGACTTAATAATTCTTTATATGCGTCAAACAAATATGTCAATAAAAGGCCAAATTGTAATCTTTTGTCGCCATTTCCCAAATAGGATTTGACCGAAGAAAGAATACTGTACAAATTACCGCCAATACCTTTATGACATTGAGCATCTATTACTTTTTTTGAACACATATAAGCGCTGTAATCTTTTTCGCCTTCAGACAGCAGATATCTTGCTTTTCCGATTGCTCCTTCAGAAAAGTTTACAGCAAATCTTTTTCTAGTTTCAGAAGCAATACCATACAAATTGTTATCATCAAGATACTTTTCTATCTCAGATGAAGAAAACATTTGCATCTTCAATGTTTGCACCCTTGATCTGACAGTTGGTATTAATGAAGTTGCGTTTGACGTCAACAACATAAAATACACATTAGCAGGAGGCTCTTCTATAACTTTAAGAAGTGAGTTCTGCGCCTGAACTGTCATAGTGTCAGCTTCTTCAAAAATATATAATTTAAAATTGAGCTCGAAAGGAGTCATTGATATATCATCTATTACTCTTCTAACCGCATCGACTCCAATGCTTTTTTTGCCTTCTTCTGCTTTAATTACTTTTATATCAGGCGTCTTACCTTCAATAATTCTATGGCGTAAAGATGGATCATTCTCAAGCAAATCTTCAGCTAATTTGGTTGCAATGTAATTGCACAAAGTTTTCTTTCCCGAGCCTTTTTGTCCAACTATAAGATAAGCATGAGCAAACTTTTTGGAATCAATTAAACTATTGATATAGTCAATATTCTCCTTATTTCCAAAAACAAAGTTGTCCATACAAATTACAAATGAATATATTGTTCCACATTAAGAACAAAAATGGTTGCACCGCCAACGCTGATAACGTTTTTTCCTGTTGCAATTCTGGCAGAATTACCTTGCTCAATGGGAGGCATATTCATTTGTCTTTTTTGTGAATTGTTCTTGATTACGTCAATTGCTTTTTCTACATTTTCATCTTCTACACCTATAAGAAATGTTGAGTTTCCATTCATCAAAAATCCACCTGTAGAAGATATTTTGGTTACATGAAATCCTTCAGATGTCAAGCAAGTATTTACATAGTGTGCATCATCATTATTCACTATCGCAAGTAACAGCTTCATAGCAGCCTCCAAATGAGTTTTTATGTTATATATTATATATTAATTCAAAAAAGTTGTAAACATCACATTTATTGTTTGACATTTATTTTTATTGTGCTATAATTCAATCAAAGATACACACGTAGGATGTATCGGATCGGAGTAATTAATATGCCCTACAAAATTGACGCCGACAAATGCATCGGTTGCGGAACATGTGCTGACAATTGCCCAGTAGAAGCTATCGAAGAAAAAGACGGAAAATACGTTATTGATCCCGATAAGTGCATCGAATGCGGTTCTTGCGCAAGTGTTTGTCCCGTAGAAGCTCCCGAACAGGAGTAATTCAATTTACTACGCCCGCTTTTCAGCGGGCTTTTTCTTTAAAAGACCTTGGAGAATCAGATGAAAGAAACAATTATCACCCCCGTTTTGCTTGGAGCTGAATTGAACGCCTATAGTGTTGCAAGGGCCTTCCACGAAAAGTTTGGATCTACCGCATACGCTTTTGGCAAAATCAAACTTGGATTCACTTCTAACAGTTCATTTATGAACGTCAAAATAGTCGATAATCTTGAAGACGAGAATGTAACAATTCCTATGCTCGTAGATTTTGCAAAACAGCATCCGGACAAAGAATTGTTTTTATTGGGATGTACCGACGAATTTGCCGAAATGCTTATAAAACACAGGGATGAACTAAACAAGTACTACTTCTCTCCATACATCTCTTATGAATTGTCACAACAACTGGTATCAAAAGAAGCTTTTTACAAAATGTGTGACAAATATGGGATAGATTATCCTAAGACATACATTTTCAACAGCAATTCCGACTTATCCATTTTTGACAATTCTCTTCCATTTGACTATCCTATTATCATAAAACCATCTAAATCTGCTACATATTGGAAACATCCTTTTGATGGGATGAAAAAGGTATATTTGGCAAAAGACAGCCAGATTGCAAAACGGATTGTAAAACAAATAGTTGATTCAGGCTATGATGATAGTATCATCATTCAGGATACAATTCCCGGAGATGATTCAAAAATGTTTGTGTTAACTTGTTATTCAGACACAAAAGGCAATGTTAGAATGATGAATATGGGGCATGTACTCCTGGAGGAACACACGCCCAAAGGTCTGGGTAATCATGTGGCAGTTATTACTGAATGTCACGATGGATTAGTCACCAAACTCAAAGACTTTTTGAATGACATCAAATACGTTGGATTTTCTAACTTCGACATCAAATACGATGAACGTGATGGTAAATTCAAAGTATTCGAAATAAACCTAAGACAAGGAAGAAGCAACTATTACGTCACTTCATCAGGATACAATATTTCAGAGTATTTATACAAAGACAAACACAATTTGTTTGTAAATGAAACAGACATTTGTAAATCCTCTTTCTTTTGGCATTCTGTTCCAAAAGGCATAGTGTACAAATATCTTCAAGATAAAGAAATCGTTAAAAAACTCAAAGAACTTGTCAACAATGGACAATCTTCATCTACCCTTTGGTATAAGCCTGATTTGCATAATCCAAAAAGACTATTCTTCTTACTGGCACATGATTACAGATTCTACGGAAAATATAGAAAATATCATTAAGGAATAAGTTATGTCCGAAAAATTGAAACTTGGAATACTGGGTGGTTTGGGACCTATGGCAAGCGCCATATTCTATAAGATGATAACTGAACACACCAAAGCAAGTTGTGATCAGGATCACCTAGATGTTGTGGTTCTCAGCGGAGCAAGTACTCCTGACAGAACTGAATTCATCACCGGCAAATGCACTGATTCACCACTACCCAAAATGCTTGAAGGAATTGAAATACTCGAAAAAGCAGGAGCTGAAATAATATCAGTTCCATGTAATACTGCGCACTTTTTCTATGACGAAATAAACAAATTCTCAAATGTACCTGTTCTTAACATAGTTGAATTGGCAACTGGATATATTAAGAGCACAGGTGCAAAAAGAGTTGGTTTGTTAGCAACAGATGGAACGATAAAATCCGGTTCTTACAAGCATGAATTTGACAGAATGGGACTTGAATATGTAATTCCTGATGAAGATGATCAAAAAATAATTATGGACATCATCTATAACAAGATAAAAAACAACAATGACACAGATCCTCAGGACTTTTTCAAAGTTGCACAAAGACTGAACCAAAAGAATTGTGATTGTTTGCTCATAGGATGTACAGAATTGTCATTAATTCCATTGAAAGACGCGCCAAAAGATATAAAATTTGTTGATTCTCTTGAGATTCTTGCAAAGGTATCAATTGAAGAATGCGGCTGCGAGACAATTGGATTTGATTACTTAAAACAATGAGGCTGTCAGACTTATTAATCGGGTTAAATTATACACTTGTTAACACTGACAAAACGCCCGATGACATTAATATTTTGAATGTCAGTTACAACTCATCTAAGTGTAATAGTTCTTCTCTGTTTATATGTATCAAAGGCGCGACGGTTGACGGCCATGATTATGCTGAGGATGCATATAAAAACGGAGCTATTGCTTTTGTTTGCGAACACAAGCTTAATTTGCCTGCAGAATGTTTTCAGATAATTGTACAAGACACAAAAATTGCACTGGCTATTATTTCCTCAAATTGGTTTAATCACCCCGAAAAATCCATTGGATTAATTGGAATAACCGGAACAAAAGGAAAAACGAGTTGTGCTTATATGATTTCAAAAATCCTCAACGACAATGGAATAAAAACCGGAATAATCGGGACATGTGGAGTTGAGCTGATAGACAATACTCTTCCAACAAACAATACAACGCCTCTGAGCTATGACTTGTATGAGTATTTAGATTTGATGAGAAAAGATAATTACTCTTACTGCGTTTTGGAAGTATCTTCTCAAGCATTGAAATTAGACCGGGTTTATGGCTTGAATTTTGATTATGCCATATATACTAACCTTTCCATAGATCACATTGGTGTGAATGAACATGAGTCATTTGAAGAATATAAAGAATGCAAAAAGAAATTATTCCAGATGACAAACACCGCCATAATTAACCTTGATGATTCTTATGGCCAAGAGTTTATGGATTCTTCTAAATGCAATACTTATTCTTATTCTCTTAAAAATGATGACTCTGATATATTTGCCAGCAATGTTAATTGCAACAAATTCGACACATCATTTACTGTTGAGGGTGTTTCATTTAAAATACCATTTCCAGGCAAATATGCTGTGTATAATGCCCTTTCTGCGACTCTGACAGCAAAACTTATAGGTTTGGATATAAATAAATCTTCCAATTCACTAACAAGCGTTAATGTTCCCGGAAGATTTCAAATAGTTAAGACAAATAAAAAAGGTGTGTGCTTTATCATAGATTATGCACATAACGAAGACAGTCTAGGCAACTTGCTATCAAATCTGGAGCCCAAAAACAGGCTTGTCTGCGTATTTGGGTCAGTCGGTGAAAGATCTCAGCTACGAAGAAAAGAACTTGCCCTTGTGGCTTCAAAATATGCCGATTTGAGCATTATTACTTCTGACAATCCTAACCACGAGCCTCCAGAGAAAATAACAAAAGAGATATCAGGTTATATGACAGGACAATATATAGTCATTGATGATAGAACAAAGGCAATTGAATATGCAGTTAACAATTCCGAGCCCGGAGATATTGTAGTTTTCGCCGGCAAAGGCCACGAGAAATATCAACTGGTTAATGGAATAAAGCAACCATTTGATGAAGAAAAACTAATTATAGAGTTTGCAAACAGATAAAAATTGGGGAGTGATTAATTCACTCCCTATTTTGATTCTATTACTCTTTTTTTGCTGACTGTTTCGTGTTCTACGCTATTATTCTTCTTTTCAATATCCAATTGTGAAATCAGAACTGCGACAAAAACAACGCCAAAACCTATGTACTTTATTATATCGAAATCTTCATAACCTGCAATGAATGAAGCCAATGTTCCGAATACTGATTCAAGTGACAGAATAATTGCTCCATCGTTTGGATTAGAATACTTCAAGCCAAAGTTCTGCAACATAAAGCACAAAGCAGTCGCGCCAAATGCCAAAAATGCAAGCGAAGGAATCATTTCAATTTTTATTGGTGTAAAAGGACCTTCGAATATTAAACTGAAAATAAGTGACAACAATCCCGTCGAGGCAAATGATATCGAAGACAAAACGAAAAGATTCTGGTTTCTTGAAAACCTATTTTGTAAAACAATCTGGAATGCAAAGAACACACTGCAAATCAGTGTCAACGAATCACCTAATTGAGGTGCAAAATTTCCACCGTTAAAGTTTATTGAAATCAGACCGATTCCAAAAAGACACAATATTGCGGAAACTAAGTTTTTTGTCTTTGGTTTATTCTTGTTAATAATCCAGGCAACAAACGGAACCAATACACAATAAACAGCTGTCAGAAAAGCATTTTTTCCCGGTGATGTATGCTCAAGACCATAAGTCTGAAACATATAAGCTACAAAAAGAACTGCGCCGATAATTATTCCCTGAAACAATACTTTTATATTAAAATGCTTCCATTCTTTTATAAACAAAAATGCTACGATAATTGAAGCTATAGTAAATCTCAATGAAATCAATTGAGCTGGTTTGAAAGCAGCCAATGATTCTTTCATAACAACAAAAGAAACGCCCCAGATAATGGACGTCACAAACATTGCCACAATGGCTAATACTTTGATATGTTTTTTCATACGAATTGAAATAAATAATTAGTAAAACTAAACGACCTTTTTCTATATATATAACTAGTAATAATCTAATCTCTGCAAGTCATGATTTTATTATATTTTCAGATTTATTTCAACAAAAATCCATAAATGTATAATTATTCATATCATTTCGCCATTTTATGCATAAAATAAGCACGCCACAATTCAGTGGCGTGCCTTGGTATTAATATTGAATCTTATTTATTATTCTCAGCAAAGAAATCTTTGAGTCCAACTTGAAGAGTTGATATTATAGCTGTTAACAGATATCCCTCTTTTTCAACTTTCAATGCTGCAGCAGCTTCTGTACAATAGGATACTACATCTTTTGTAGTTTTAATACCATCTAAATATCCCTTACTTACATTCTGCATGAAGTTTTGGATAGTAACAACATTGCTGTATTTCTTCTCTCTGATGATATCGAAAATGATCTCTTCGATGGTTTCAGGATCCATGTCAGGAACTTTTTCCAAATCATATCCCAAAGCAACGAAATCATCCTTGAAAGAATCAACCAACTTGCTTATGTTTTCCTGATATGCTGAAGCATTTGATTTTGCTTGGCTGTAATCAGAAAGTGATGTACCAACGAGTTTTGCTGTTTCATTTGTATAGAAACCATAGTTGTAAATAGCTTCATATACTGCATCCTGAATCTCATTGTACTTCAGATTTGTTGCATATGATGATGAGTAATAAGCTCTTAATGTGTAAATGTTCTTAGTTCTCATCTGGTTTACATATTGAATGTAATCAGAACAATTCTTAGCACCATCAGTCAATGCAGAATATGACATGCCGGCGTTGGACGCCATTGTGTGGTAAATCTGAGTCTTATCTTCAATAAATGAATCCAATACAGCCTGAAGAACCTCAACAGCTGTCATAGCATAGTTACCTGTTTCTTTGTATTCTTCATTTGTGTAGTATTCAAGAATTCTATCTTTATATGTTGATTTGACTCTGTTTATGTAACTGTTGTAAGCATTCTTATCACTTGATTTCAATGCATCAAGTTCAGCTTTTGTAATTCCAACTTTTGAAAGAATTTCATCATAGACTTCTGTTTCGTATTTCAAAGCTGTGTATCCGTTTTCAGTAACGAATTGTGAATACAATGATGAGTGGATCTGATTGTAAATCTGTACTGGTGTCTTTGAACCCAATGCAGATCCGGAGAAACCAGATACTCCATTAAGCAAATCTGAATAGTATGAAACAAGTCTGTCAACACCATTAATGAAATCTCTTGATTCGTTTAACTTATTGTTAATTTCATCCCAAGTAACAGTATATTTGTTGCCGAGACTATCATAGAATTCCATTTCTGATGTTATATACTCTTTAACGAGTGAGCTGTAATCTTCATCTGTCAAATTGTTATCTTTGATAAATGTCTTTGTTACATACTCTATAACTGCTTTTTCAAACTCAGCTGCTGTCATGTCGTTATATACAGCAAGCTCTTCTTCTGAAGCACTGCCGAACAATAACAATTCGGACATTATTCTCAAGTATCTGATATTTGAATAATATGTTTCAGCTTTCTTCTTATTTTCTTCGAATTTATCAAACTTAATGCCGAGTATTGAAGCTATATCATCCTGAATCTTTTTGTTTAATCCGGATTCAGTAACGATGCTTTCATACAAATCACAAGAATAATACTCTGCTATTCTATCTCTGAACCATTCGTTGCTTCTGATAGATGTGCCATTGAATGCGCTTTCTACTGATGATTGAGAAATACCATCATCCAATAAGCATTGCAGCAAGTATTGTTTATGAGCATTTTTGATCTTTGTCATGTTAGAAGTTCCTTCTGCAGTTGACAAGGAAGCTTCGAACTGTTCATATGTAATTCCAAGAGACTTTTGAACTGCTTCAGTCATTTCTGCTCTCTTAATAAAGTCAGCTAACTGAGATTCCAAGTCTGATTCTGTTATTGGATAAACGAGCGAAGGAGAAAGTAAGCTTGTGAGGTTTGCCTGTTTGTAATAATCCCATTGATCCGGGAGCATTCCCTCTTCAGGATATCCCATCAAAACGTTTCCTGTCAGAAGATTGTCCATCATATAAGACTTGTTCAATCTTGTGATGGTCTTGTCTTCATTTACGGTGTAGTTTACACCTTCAATACCATACTGGAGGAGATTCTTTAAAGCGCTGTTTGTAGTAAATGCTTTTATAACTTCAAGTGCTCTTTCGCTATCCTGAGTATATTTGGAAACAGCGAGCATTCCGTCAAATATGATATCTTTTTCAACGAAAGGATTCTGAATTACTGCGTATTCATATCCTGATCCTGGTGTGTACTGTAATACAGAAGATTCATCGCCTTTTACAATTTTAACTGCAAACTTTTCGCCTTTATCTTCAAAGTAACCGTTATTTGTGAATTCTTCCATTACTTTGCAGTAATCAACATATTGCTTAATGTCAAAAAGGTTTTTGATTTCAAAAGTTGTTCCTTCTTCTGCGTTGTATCCGTAAATCGGATCAATGTATGAAGCAACAGCTACATCTTTTCCAAATGGGAAGAATAAGCCAAGACATTCAGGTTCACCAGCAAATGGAGTTACATTTTCATTTGCTTTAACTTTTGCAAGAAAGTCAGCTAAATCTTCATATTTTTTGAATGTGTCTATGTTGAAACTATATTTGTCAGCGAGTTCTTCATCTACTACCAAGTATGTATAATCAGCGAGCAATGTGTTTGTTGGAATAGCATAAGTTCCGCCTGATAGAGCGTTAATCTGTTCCATGAATGTTGGATAGATGAACTGAGCAAAAGCTGTATAGTCTGCAATTGAAGAACCTGTCTTAATCAATGAAGCCATATCTTCAAGGACACCAATGTCCATGAATTCATTAAACATGTCATAGTCATCTACCATGAGAATGTCTAGTGGTGAGAATGGGTCTGGATAAAGAGTTGAAATAAGACCATTTTCATCAATTGTAGTCTGTTCAGCGGTATATTTTGTTCTGGATGTCACAGTATCAGCAACAACGGTAACTCCTGCTTTCTTCCATTTTCCGAAAATAGAGTTATTTGAAGTTGCAGATGCAGCAGATTGTTTGTTAGCAACTCTCTGAGCATATGTGTTATATTTTTGAATTGCAGCGTCAAGATCGATAAGGTGATTAGCTTGAGCTACTCTCTCGTTTACAAGATCCATGTACTGATCTTTTGTCACGAGAGTCAAGTTAATTTTGGTTTCGTATGTATTGCTGAGTATGTTGTTAATGGCATCTTCTACCATTTTAACAGCTGAATCGGTTGTACTATCTTCTGTGATACCTATCACGCTCAAAGTCATAGGTAGTCTCATATCAGCCTCAGAATCAGAACTATTTGTACTACAGCCTGTTAGTACAAAAGTCATGACAATCATTAATACTGCAACAATCGCACTGATTATTTTCTTTAGCATTTACCTAATTCCTCCAAAATTGCTCGCGTTATATATTTATATAACTACCTCATTTGATTTTATCAAAAAGCTTTTTTTATGTCAATAATAACAAACAAACTATCATGTACAAGATTTATGCGTGATAATTGTGAATATTGACCATTTGGATATATTACTCTAAGAAGTCTTTGAGTTTGTTTGCCCTGCTTGGTAATCTCATTTTTCTAAGAGCTTTAGCTTCAATTTGTCTGATTCTTTCACGAGTTATATTGAACAATGCACCAACTTCTTCGAGGGTTCTCGGACGTCCATCATCAAGTCCGAATCTCAATTTTAACACTACTTCTTCTCTTGGAGTTAATGTATGGAGAACTTCGTTAAGTTGTTCTTTTAACATTGAATATGCAGTGACCTCATCAGGTGCCGGGGATTCCTTGTCTTCGATAAAATCTCCGATCTTACTGTCATCTTCTTCACCGACTGTCATTTCAAGAGAAATGGGTTCCTGTTTAGCCTTCATAACCTCATTTACTCTTTGAACGCTAATTCCAAGTTCATCTGCTATTTCTTCCGGTGATGGCTCACATCCATTTTCTTGGAATTTCTGTCTTGCAACTTTGGAAACACTTTGAAGCGTTTCGGTTACGTGCACTGGAATTCTTATTGTTCTTGACTGATCTGCAATTGCTCTTGTAATTGCCTGTCTTATCCACCATGTGGCATAAGTTGAGAACTTCAGTTGCAATGTGTAGTCAAATTTATCAATTGCTTTCATCAAACCGAGGTTTCCCTCCTGGATTAAATCAAGAAGAGGAAGTCCTTTTCCAACATATCTTCTGGCAATGCTTACAACCAATCTGAGGTTTGATTTAATCAGTTCTTCCCTTGCATCCATATCTCCTTCAGCATATCTCTTTGCCAATTCCTGCTCTTGTTCCTGAGTAAGAAGAGGTGTCTTGCCTATTTCAGTGAGATACATTTTTACAGGGTCTGTGTTAGATGACTCGTTGTCAAGATTAACATTAAGAATTTCTTTGTCGCGTTCGGTATCAAATCCTTCAGATTCAAGACTTTCTTCGTCATCAAGTGTCTCATCGAAGAAATCAGTAATCTCATATCCCAAATCACCAAGTGTCTCGTAGACCTTTTCGACTTGGTCCATGTCATAGTCATCTCCAAATGCAGCCATAATATCAGCATTTGAAATTGAACCTTTATTCTTTGCTTTTTCAATTATCTTGTAAAAGACTTCTTGCTGTTCGCCCGGATCGCGCTCAATTGCACCATCGTCAAAAGCATCGAAATCGTCACTATCGTTTCCGTTGTCATACGGGTCTGATTTTTTCTTAGACTTTTTAGAATTCTTTTCACTTGGATAATCATCAAGTTCCATTTCATCTGCGTCAAAGTCAAAATCATCATCTTTTGAGCCTTCATCAACAATCTTCACTTCTTTTTTTGAAGCCTTGGAGCTCTTTTTCTCCTTAACTTCTTCTTTGGGTGAATCGACTGGTACTTCCTGCGCTTTTTTAGAAGACTTTCTTCCTTTTGTTTTTTTGGTTTCTTTTTCTTCCTCTGTAACAGGCTTTTCGGTTTCAGGTTCTTCAGCTTTTACTGCAGCTTTTAGCTCTTTTGTTGATTTCTTTTTTGGTTTTGCTTCTATTACTTCAACATCATTCTCTACAGTTTCAACCTTTTTTGTCTTTGTAGATTTCCTAGTTGCTTTCTTTTCAGCTTTATCTTCAGTTGGCTTGATTGCAGTTTCTTCAACTACCTTTTTGCTCTCTGATTTCTTTTTTGAAGAAGACTTAACAACACTTTTCTCTTCAACGATTTCTTCTTTTTTTACACTTTTTTTGCTTGGCATATTAATTCTCCTAAACATTGGTATTATTGATTGGTTCTATACTACACTTGTCATGTGTTATTGCTTGCATTTTTCTTCTTTTGAATCAGCAATTCCAGATTCTTCAAAGGATCGTCTTCTTGTTTTGATTCTGTTTCTTCCTTCAGATTCTCGATTAGTTGCTGTAAGACAATTTTTCCATTATCATTCAGATTTATTCTTCGCATCTTTATTTTCATGATGTAAGAAAACTCTTTGTCTTTGAAGACGCCATTGAGAATACCTTCATCAAAGCCATCCTCACCTTCAACCATGGTTGAAAATACTCTTTTGTTAAACTCTGTTGTAAACAATTCCTTTTTTAAATCAACCTTTCCTGATTTGATGTCATTAAGCAAATCCGGATTGTTTAGCAACACGCTGATAATCTCTTCTTCCAAGCCTACAATTTTTGGCTTTTCTTCAGATTCTCTGTTGATCATGGTCCTTGTTCTTCTTGTATCATTAAACAATGAATCCATGAAATCTTTATCATCTTTTCGTTTGTTGTTTTTCTTTTTCCGTTCGACAGATAATTTGATTGACTCAGCATTAACTCCAGTTTTCTGTGATAGCTTTGTAATGTATATTTCCTGTTCAATATCACTATCCAGATCAGCTAAAAAATCACATGCCTCATCAACAGCTTTGATTTTTTCATCGTCGATACTGAAATCATATTTGTTCTGCAAACTGCTCAGCAAGAAGTCCATCTTTCCAACACTTCTTTTTACGCAATCAGCAAATTTCTCTTTGCCGTATTTTTTTACATACTCATCAGGGTCTTTTGCTTCGCCATCGAGCCTGAGAACTTTGACACTTACTGACAGTTTTTTGAACATGTCAATTGCTCTCATTGTTGCATTATATCCGGCTCTGTCGTTGTCATAACAAACAATCACTGTGTTTGTGTATTTAGAAATCATCCTTGCCTGATCTTCAGTCAGTGCCGTTCCCAAAGTTGCCACGGAATTAGTGAAACCTGCAAGATTCATTCCAATTACATCCATGTACCCTTCACACAACAACAAAAACTCTTTACAGTCGGCTCTTGCAAAATTCAAAGAATAAAGATTTTTTCCCTTCTTGAATACAACTGTGTCCGAAGTGTTCAAGTATTTTGGACCATTTCCGTCTCTTATGCTTCTTCCGCCGAAGCCAAGGACTCGTCCCATGTTGTCTATTATCGGGAAGATAACCCTCCCTCCAAAATAGTCATAGTGTCTGTTGTCCTTAGTCATACACAGATAATTGTGTTTCAACTCATCATCTGTATACCCAAGACCACTCAGCTTTTTATACAGCCCGTCTCCAGGCGGATTATATCCAATACCAAAATGAGTTATTGTGGATGTGGACAAGCCTCTCTTTTTAAATACATAATCCTGAGCTTCTTTGTTCTCGGTTTTTCTCAATTGTTCAACAAAAAATAAAGCAGCTTCTTTATTCATTGAATAAAATCTCTGACGTTTTTCTGAATTGCTTTCAGTATTGCCATCCACGTCAGGCATTTTCATGCCAGCTCTGTTGCAGAGGAATTCCAGTGCCTGCAAATAGTCGAGATTTTCCATTTTCATAATGAAAGTAATTACATCTCCGGATGCTTCACAACCAAAACAATAATAGTTATCAGTTTTTTGAAACACAGTAAAGGAGGGCGTTTTTTCAGAATGAAAAGGACATAATCCAGTGAAATTAGAACCTGCCTTCTTTAAAGAAACATATGATGAAATAACATCGACGATATTGTTTCTGGATTTTAATTCCTGAACAAAATAACTTGGAAATGCCATGTCATCACTCCTAATCTTTTCATATTCGATTGTAAATACAATTAATTATCCGTAAAACCTTTTTTTATTTTTTTATCCTTAAGCAAAATCTTAAAAATTCGATTTGCATCTTGCCAAATGTGAGATTTGAGTATCTTTTCTTGAATTCTTCGTACCTATCCTCCGGGATCGAAATATTAAGCACTATATTGTCCAGAAAATCAGATGATAGTATTATCCCGTCAAGTTCATTTATGAGCCTAGATGTCTTGTCATAATCTGAATACGAGCACATAGCCTTGAAATCAACAAATGTTGAATAGTTAACTATTTCAGCATTGTTTAAAGCGCCGCTTGCAGCGCTTGAATATGCCCTAACTAGGCCTTTAGCACCCAAAAGAATTCCGCCGAAATATCTTGTCACGACAATGCATACGTTACAAAGGCCATTCATTTTTATGACATTCATAACAGGAGCACCTCCGGTACCCTGAGGTTCTCCATCATCTGACATTTTTTCATTGTTTTCGGTGACATATGCGTAAACATTATGTCTTGCTTCAGGATTGCTGGTTTTAATGTTTTCTATCATTTTCTCAGCATCTTCTGAATTGGAAATTGGGAAAATATGTCCTATGAACTCTGACTTTTTTTCTACAAGTTCATACTTGACATATTCCTTAACGGTTTTGATTTCACTTTTCATTCGACAATGTAGTCCTTATACATTCCTTTTGCTTTTTTATCCAGTATTGCTTCTATGTATGCACCATCTTCTTTGTAGTCAATTTTTTTAACTGAAGTGTTGCTGTATAGGTAATCAACAAGAGACAATTTGCTCATGGGAAGCTTTATTTTATACAATCGTTTATTCTCGTTCATAACGTTGTACATAAGCGATTCAAGCACATCGAATCCTTCGCCGGTTTTGGCTGACACATACGCTTGCATCTTATCTCTAGAATTGCTTTTTTCAACGATTCCTAAATCACATTTGTTGTAAACATATATCTTGGGCAGGTCGTTTGCACCCAATTCCCCTATTAGTTTTTCAGTTACTTCAAGCTGTGATTTGTATTCAGGATCATTTACGTCCGTTACTATCAACAAAGCATCTGAATACTTTATTTCATCAAGTGTTGATTTGAAAGCTTCTATCAGCATATGTGGAAGATTTCTAATTAGACCGACTGTATCTGTCAAAAGAACTTCTTCGCCATTTTCCATTGTATACTTTCTTGTTGTTGTATCAAGTGTGGCAAACAATTTGTCTTCTGCCAGAACACCTGCTGATGTCATTCCGTTCAACAATGTGGACTTTCCGGCGTTTGTGTATCCGACAATTGCGAATTTAAACAGTCCGCTTTTATCTCTTGATCCGCGTTGAATCATCCTGTTCTTTTCTATCTCTTTTAACTTGTCTTCTAATGAATCGATTCTTCTCTTAACATGTCTTCTGTCAGTTTCAAGTTTTGTTTCACCAGGACCTCTTGTCCCGATACCACCGCCCAGACGAGACAAATCTTTACCTTTTCCAACTAATCTCGGAACTGTGTATTTTAATTGAGCCAGTTCAACTTGGAGCTTACCGGCAGCACTCTCAGCGTGTTCAGCAAAAATATCCAGTATCAGCATATTCCTGTCTATAACACTTGGTCCGTCTATCTCATCTTCAAGATTTTTAATTTGTGACGGAGAGAGATTGTCATCAGTAATTACTAAATCGATATCGTTATTAGCGCATAGTTCTTTCAATTCTTTTGCTTTTCCCGAACCCACATATGTTGCCGGGTTTGGTGACTCCATATTCTGAGTCACCCTGCAAAAGACATCTGCGCCTGCTGTATCTGCCAGTCTCTCAAGTTCATCAAGGGATATTTCTTTTACTTCTTTATCGTCACTATCCGTTATGACGGATAATAAAATCACTTTACTCTTTTTATCAATCTTTAAATCCATGTGGACCTCTCTTCAAAAAGAATAGGGTTAACAATCGGTTTTTCCAATCATTAACCCCTCAATATTATTTGCCAAATTATTTCTGAAGTCCTTCAAGACGTTTTTTAAATCTGTCAACACGACCGCCTGTATCAACGAATCTCTGTTTACCAGTATAAAATGGATGGTTTCCTGACCATGTTTCAACACGGAGCTCGGGTTTTGTAGAACCTACTGTGAATAATTCTTCACCATCACAATAAACTTTGGCCTGATAATATGTAGGATGAATTCCCTTTTTCATGACTGAACACCTTCCTTCCGTAAGATTTTTGCCAAATTACTATATCACATTATTTGTGCGATTTCAAGAACTTTTTTTGCAAAATGCAATTTTTATATAAAATGATTTAAAAAATAAGCTATTACAATAGTTTTTCCGCCGTGTTAAGAATTGAAAGTCTGCCGCTTTCGTAAGTAAGTCCACCTTGGAAATATGCTATATACGGTTCCCTCATCGGTCCATCGGCAGACAACTCAATTGATGCTCCTGAGATAAAAGTTCCAGCTGCCATTATAACTTTATCTGCATAGCCTGGCATATCCCATGGTTCCGGAGTAACAAATGAATCTACAGGTGATGAGCTTTGAATTCCTTCACAGAATGCACATAGCTTTTCCGGAGATCTCAAAACAACAGTCTGAATTATATCATGCCTTTGTTCAGTGTAAGATGGGTATGTTTCAAAACCGAGTTTGGTGAAGATATAAGAAGCATATGCTGCGGTCTTCTTAGCCTGACAAACTACGTGCGGAGCAAGGAAGAATCCTCTGTACATGTCTCGTTTTTCGTCTAATGTAGCCCCACATTCAAGCCCTATTCCGACTGTTGTCAATCTATACGAAGCCAATTCTACATATCTCTTTTTTCCAGCCACGTATCCACCGGTCTTGGCAATACCGCCTCCCGGATTCTTAATCAAAGAACCCGCCATTAAATCTGCACCGTAATATGTCGGTTCATGTTCGTCACAAAACTCGCCGTAGCAATTGTCAACAAAAACGCACGCATCAGATATCTTATGGCAGAATGAAACAATTTCCCCTATTTTCTCTGAAGAAAAAGTGGGTCTGTTCTCATATCCTTTTGATCTTTGGATATACAGCATCTTCACTCTTTTGCCATACTTTTTAACTTTTTCTTCAACTGATGAATAATCAATATCGCCGTCTTTCAAAGGTACTTCGTCATAATCAATACCGAAATCCGCTAGTGAACCATCACCATTTTTTGTCTTATTTCCAATTACTTCGGATAATGTGTCATAAGGAGATCCGGTAATAGATAACAGAACATCTCCGGGTCTTAAAACACCAAATAAAGCAATAGAAATTGCCTGAGTTCCATTAACGATGTTATGTCTAGCAAATGCAGCCTCTGATTCAAAAGCACCAGCAAAAATGTTATCTAATGCATCTCTTCCAGCGTCGCCATATCCATAGCCTGTGCTTGAAGCAAACATTGATTCAGAAACTCTGTTCTTTTGAAATTGCTCGAGCACCCTTTGAGTGTTAATAAACGCTATTTCCTCAAAAGAATCAAATACTTCTTTAAGATCAGTCTTAGCTTGCAAATCCAAATCTTGCAGCTTTTTAGATATTACCAATTAAATCACCTTCTGTCATATGAGATTGACAAGTTCACAAAATCTATTTCCTCGAACTTCAAAGTTTCTAAAAGAATCAAAACTTGCAGATGCCGGAGAAAGCAAAACTGAGTCTCCCGGCAGCGCATGTTTTACTGCTTCTTTTACCGCTTCATCGAATCCTTCAATGTAAACGTATTTATCCTGGTTTGCTCCTTGTTTTATGAGCAATTCGCTTATTTTTTTACCTGTTGTCCCGGTTGTTACGATGAATCTGCTCTTTTTAATCAGGGGGAGGATTATAGGGTCATATGGAATGTTCTTATCAGACCCTCCGCATATAACGACAAGCGGCTCATCAAAAGAATTTAAAGCAGCTAAAGTTCTGGTCGGTGTCGTATCAATGGAACTGTTGTAAAACTTTACTCCATTTACTTCTCTTACGAATTCGATTCTATGTCGCACTGCTTTGAAATTTTGCACTGCAGAGACAAAATTCTCAAGGGAAACATCGTTTTTAGTGGCAGAAAAAGCAGCCATCACATTCTCTATGTTGTGATTACCTCTCAATGGTATCATTGACGATGAGATGACCTTTTTCGTCACGTCACCACGTTTGTATAAAATATCTCCGTTTTCGTAGTAAACACAATCAAATTCGTCGCTTTTACCTGTTATGGAAAACAATGTCACTTTTGAATGAATTTTGCTTGCAATATTTCTTGTATAATCGTTATCTGCATTCAAAGTTGCATAACAATTATTGGTTTGATTCAAAACAATTCTGTATTTGCTGCTTACGTATTCACTCATATCCTTATGCCAATTCAAATGATTGGGAGTTATATTCGTGATAACTGAAGAATAAGGTGAAAAATCCATATTCATCAATTGGAAACTTGACAGTTCCAGAACAACTCTGTCGCACTCTTTCATGTTTTCAAGTTCGCAAATAAGAGGGGTACCTATATTGCCGCCCAAATAGACTTTTCCGCCTTTGTTCTTCTCTTCTTCTTCAAGAATTTTCGATATCAGCGTTGTAGTAGTGGTCTTTCCATCACTTCCTGTAATTGCATATATTTTACACGGGCAAAGCTTACAGACAATTTCTATTTCTGAAGATAGAATTGCGCCTCTTTCGACAGCATTTGTTATTTCAGGCAAATCCGGCCTGATACCAGGCGTTTTCAGTATTATGTCTTCGTTTAGATCATTCAGGTAATCTTCACCAAAGCAACAAGTAACACCTATTTCTTTTAGAATTGGGTATACTTCCACCACTTCACCGCCTTCACCATTCGGTGTATAAGTTGGATTAGGATTTTTATCCCTGGCAATCATTTTAACGTTGAATTTTGAGAAGAATTCAACTGCTTTCATGTTGCTTATACCCATGCCAATGAATGATATGCTCTTGTTATTCACTTTTGATGCATATTCTTTTAAAGCACTCATGTCAATTCCTTTGATATTTTCTGATAATCCTCTAATGTCAAGTTCTCTCCTCTGATGTTCTCATCAATGTTCAATCTGTTGAGAACCTGAGTCAATTTTTCTTTATCTGATATACCCTTTTCACATACTGAATTGACAAATTTCTTTCTTCTTTGGTAAAAACCGGCATTTATCAACTCAAATAATTTATTTGTATCATTTTTCGAAGCATTTGTCTTCTTAACTTCCATCTTAATGACAGTCGAATATACTTTAGGAGGAGGATTAAAATTGCCCGGTGCAACACTCAGGCACTTGCTGACGTTGGAATAATATTGAGCCTTGTAAGTTAGCGGAACAGCTTCTCCACTTCCTGTCTTTGCACACAATTTGTCAGCAACTTCTTTTTGAATCAAAAGCACTATTGTGTCAAAGATGTCTGCGTTATCCATTAATTTGTCAATAATTTCAGAAGTGATGTAATACGGTATGTTGGCGCAAACACTTACTTTTCCGTCCCAACCGTTGATAAGATCTTTTATGTCAGATTTTAAAAAATCTTCGTATCTGACTTCTACATTGTCACAGTCTCTAATCTGATTTTCCAACACTTCCTGTAGCGTTTTATCCAACTCAATTGAGCAAACTCTCTCATATTTTGAAGACAATTTCTTAGTAAGCGCACCTGTTCCGGGGCCAATTTCTATTACAAGTCTGTCTGAGCTTCCGCACAGCGAAGAAATCTGTTCAAGAATAGTATCATTGTTTAAAAAATTCTGACCATAACTCTTCTTAGCCCTAACTTTATCTTCCATACAGTTGTCCTCAAAAAATTAATATATAATAATTTGACAAAATTAATTGATTGTGATAATATTTGCGTGTTGTGCTAATGTGGCTCAGCTGGTAGAGCAGTTGATTCGTAATCAACAGGTCGCGGGTTCGAATCCCGCCATTAGCTCCAATCCGGGGAATTCTATAGTAATTCCCTTTTGCAGGTGTAACTCAATGGTAGAGTGCCAGCTTCCCAAGCTGGTTACGCGGGTCCGATTCCCGTCACCTGCTCCATAATAACTGATGCGCCTTGAATGGCGCACGTTTATTTCATCGGGAATTATACCAAACAGTAAAAAATGTGTCAACAAACACAGAGGGCAACTATGGTCTTATTGAGTGCTAATTCAATATGTGTTTCTTTTGGAACCAACACCATACTCGACAATGTCAATTTTTCAATCAATGAAGATGACAGATTAGGCGTTGTCGGAATTAATGGTGCTGGCAAAACTACGTTGGCCAGAATAATTGCCAAAGAGAATGAACCTACATCGGGAAACATCTTTATTGCAAAGAACAAAACAATAGGTTACCTAGCCCAAAATGCAATAATAGAAAGCAATCTCAATGTGTTTGATGAAATGCTGCTTGCTTTTCCCGAAGCCTATGCTATAGACAATCGCCTAGAAGAAATCGAAAGAAAACTCAACGAATCAAAGGAAGATTATCTCATAAACGAATACTCTGCTTTGACCGAAAAGTTTTCAATTATAGGCGGATATGAGTATAAATCCAGAGCAAAATCAACTCTTGAAAAATTTGGTTTTGATGAATCTTTCTGGAAGAAAAATATCAGCACTTTGTCAGGAGGAGAAAGAACAAGATTGGCGTTGGTAAAAGTCTTATTATCAGAGCCTGATCTCTTGATATTGGATGAACCTACAAACCACCTGGACATAAGCACGATTGAGTGGTTGGAGTCACATTTGAGCAATTATCCAAAGTCAATGATTGTTATTTCCCATGACAGATATTTTCTGGATAAAGTCACAAACAAGACTCTTGAATTATCCAACACTCATGCTCACTTGTATAATGGAAACTACTCTTTCTATGAAAACCAGAAATTTGAGGATGAAAAAGCTCTTCAAAAGAAATATGATCAGCAACAAAAAGAAATAAGCCGTATTGAGGCTATCATAGAACAACAGCGCAGATGGGGACAAGAACACAACTTCATCACCATAAAAAGCAAGGAAAAGCAAATCGAACACATGGACCTTGTCTCTGCTCCCGAAAAGAAAGCCAAGGAAATGAGCATGAAGTTCTCGAAAGCTACGACAAGTGCTAATGATGTTTTGATAGTTGAAAAACTCGGCAAGAAATACGGGAGTAAATCTATTTTCAGCAATATGTCTTTCACACTTAAAAGAAATGACAGAATGCTTGTAATCGGTCCCAATGGAAGCGGCAAAAGCACTTTGATGAAAATAATAGGTGGAATTGATGACAACTATTCCGGTGAATTTGTGTTGGGCCACAATGTCCTGAGTGCGTATTTCAGCCAGGAGTTAGACAATTTGGATCCATCCAACACGATAATCGGAGAAATCATTGAAGCATATCCTAACTTAAAGAATCAAGAGATACGCTCTGCACTTGCCAAATTCTTGTTTGGCCCGGATGACATTAACAAACAAATAGATTTGCTGTCAGGCGGAGAAAAAGCAAGACTTTCTTTTTGTAAGATGATGCTTTCAAAGATAAACTTTTTGATTTTGGATGAACCTACAAACAATCTTGATATCGCATCTAAAGAAATCCTTGAAAACGCTTTGATGAATTTAGATGGAACTATTCTGGCAGTGTCTCACGACAGATACTTCATCAACAAACTTGCGACCAGAATAATTGAAATTGACAACGAAAACGTTATAGTCTTCAACGACAATTACAGCGCATTTACAGATTACAAAACCAAGCGACAGGAAAAGCAAAGCATATCGAGCGAAGTAGCAAAAGAAAAAACTTCAAACAAAATAGATTTTGAGAACAACAAAAAGCTTCTTTCTGACATCAGAAAAAACGAAAACAAAATTCAAAGATCTGAAAAAGAAATTGAAGAATTGGAATCTTTGAAAGAGGAATTAAATCAACAGATTAATGACAATTCTGACAACTATCAAAAGTTGACTGAAATATATAACAAAATCACCGAAATTGATAATAGAATCGAATTTCTATTCAACGAAATTGAAGATGCTGAGCAGATGCTGGCAAAATGTCGAGGTGAAGGCAATGACCAACAATAATGTTGCTATAATAGGCGGAGGGGCTTCCGGTCTCTTCTCTGCATGCAGACTTATTCAAATGGGCATTATCCCGACCATTTTTGAACCAAATCAATTGCTTGGAATGAAATTGGGTATCACCGGCAAAGGCCGCTGCAATGTAACAAATAATTGTTCGGTCAGCGAATTCATGGAAAACATTGTAAGCAATCCTAAGTTCATGTTTTCTTCTCTAAACAAATTAACACCACAGCAAACCATGGAGTTTTTCGAACAGCTTGGTGTTCCTTTGAAAACCGAGCGCGGAAGAAGAGTCTTTCCCGTCTCCGATAAGGCCACAGATATTGTACTGGCTATGAAGAATTTCCTAGTGAAGCACGGTTGCGTAATAAAAAATGAACGTGTCAAATCTTTTGATTCAAAAGAAGATACGATTATTCGGATAAACACTGACAAAGGTTCATACTCAAGCTTTGATAACATCATAATCTGCACCGGAGGACTATCTTATCCCAAAACGGGATCGACGGGGGATGGGTATGCATTGGCTAAATCAGTAGGCCACACTATTACCGATTTGTCACCATCGTTAATTCCGCTTGAATGTTATGAAGAGTCATGCAGGATAATGATGGGATTAGCGTTGAAGAATACCGGTGTAAAAGTATTTAACAACGAACAAAAAATGGTGTATAATGATTTTGGTGAAGTACTGTTTACACACTTTGGATTAAGCGGACCCACTATATTGTCTGCTTCAACTCACATGCATCCAATGGAGCCAAAAAAGTATACTGTGAGTCTTGATCTTAAGCCTGCTCTCAATGAAGAAACTTTGGACAAGAGACTATTGTCGGATTTTTCAAAGTTTTCAAACAAAAGCATCAACAATGCTCTTGGCGAGTTATTGCCGAACAAACTGATCTCTCCTTTCATTGACTTTTGTCAGATAGATAAAACGAAAAAAGCAAACTCTATCACATCATCGGAGAGAAAAGCTTTGGTAAAAGGCTTAAAAAATTACAAATTTACAGTAAAAGGGTTCAGACCCATTTCAGAGGCAATGGTTACACGCGGAGGCGTAAAGGTTTCCGAAATTAACCCTGTCACGATGAAATCTAAGATTTGCAACAATTTGTATTTTGCAGGAGAAGTAATTGATGTAGATGCTTATACAGGCGGATATAGCCTTCAAATAGCATTTTCTACTGCTAATGCAGCAGCTACTGCAATAAGTGAACTAAGTTAACAAACACATTTTGAATTAGATTGGAGAATTAACATGTATAGCATAGCAATAGATGGACCATCAGGCGCTGGAAAAAGCACTGTAGCTGACATACTCGCAGAAGAATTGGGATTTGTTCACGTAGACACAGGTGCTATGTACAGAACAATAGGCCTCTACCTGTTAAGAAACCAAATTGATCCTTCTGATGAAACAGCAGTATCAGAATGCCTGAAAAAACTAACCCTTGATGTTGAATACATTGATAAAAAACAACATGTTTATCTCAATGGTGAAGATGTTACTCCTTTCATAAGAACTAATGAAGTTTCAACATATGCATCAAAATCTTCTGCATTAAAACCCGTAAGAGATTTCCTTCTAGATGCTCAGAGAAATGTAGCGAAAAAATATAACGTAATCATGGATGGTCGCGATATTGGAACAGTAATCCTGCCAAATGCCGATGTTAAGTTTTTCATGAGTGCATCAACTGAATCAAGAGCTGCCAGAAGACACAAAGAGCTACTGGAAAAAGGTGAAAGCATAACCTATGAAGAGGTTCTCTCTTCAATGCTTGAAAGAGATAAAAACGACAGCACAAGAAAAATAGCACCTGCTATTCCTGCTGAAGATTCAGTACCTTTAGATAACTCAGGAGCAATAGAAGAGACAATAGAATATGCCAGAAAGGTAATCAAAGGAAAAATCACATTATGAAAGTTTTGTACTTTATCGCAAAATATCTTGTGATAATTCCTTTTTGCAAAATATTCTTTTGGTTGAATATTGAAGGCAAAAAGAATCTACCTAAAAAAGGCGGATATATACTTGCCTGCAACCATCAAAGCACTTTAGATGTAATCTTCTTAATGTGTTTATGCAGGCATCAGGTCCACTTCATAGCAAAAAAGGAATTGTTCAAAAACAAATTCATCGCCAAGATTCTTCGAGGAGCAGGCATTATACCGGTAGACAGAACTTCTGTTTTATCAGGTTATTCTTCCCTTAATGAAGCAATTCATTACTTAAAGAATGACAAGGTTGTTGCCATTTTCCCTCAAGGTACAAGATGTAAGGGGCAAAACCCAATGTCAACAAACATCAAAAGCGGAGTTTCAGTAATGGCGAAGTGGGGCAATAAGCAAGTTGTTCCGATCTTTATAAAAACCAAAGGATACAAAACAAAGTTATTCCATAAAGCATCTGTATTTATTGGTCAACCAATTACATATCAGGATGACCCCAACAAGAACCAAATTGAAAATTACAGGATTTTTGCCAAGGACGTAATGCTTTCAATTTGTTCATTCGATAACACTAACAATGAAGAAAATAATAAGAGCTGAACACTCCGGATTCTGTTTTGGAGTTAAGAGAGCTGTAGATCAAGTTCTTAACCTCAGAAATCAATACAAAGACAAACGAATCATAATAGTCGGAGAATTAATACACAATAGTGTTTTTATAGATAGGCTGCATAAACAAAACATTGAAACAATCGAAGAAGATCGATTGAAAGAATTGTTGAAGAACAAACCTTTGAATGCGGTTGTAATCATCAGAACACACGGGATTCAAAAAAGCATATCAGACTTGTTGAATCAGGCAAAAGGAATCGACTCTACTCTCGAAGTTGTTGACTGTACATGTCCATTCGTAAAAAAGATATATGGCATAATGCAAGACAACACAAGCGATGAGACTTTCACAATACTGTTTGGAAACCAGAATCATCCCGAAACTATAGGTACATCCAGCTTCATAACTGGGCCATACAAAATAGTTTCCTCGTTTGATGAAGCAAAAGAATATTTTGAAACAACCGATGTCTTAAAGTATAAAGGCACTATCGTAGTGGCAGCACAAACCACACAGAATCATGATGAGTTGTTAAAGATCAAAAATCTTCTCTTTTCCTATAGACCGGATTCTTTGTTTTTTGACACAATATGCAATGTTACTGAACAGCGCCAACGTGAAATTGATACATTGAGCAAGAACTGCGATGAAGTGATAGTTGTAGGAAGCAATAAGAGTTCAAACACTCAGAAGCTTTATCACATAGCTTTGGCAAATTGCGAAAAATCTTTCTTAGTCAATGACAAAAATAATCTACCTGAAGAAGCATTTATTGATGACGGAACAATAGTTGTGATAGCAGGCGCTTCTACACCGGACGACTTGATAGAAGGCGTCATAGAAGCCTTAAAGTAATTAAAATGCTGTTTATTTAAATAATTTTTGTATTTTTCTATATACAAAGATATTTTTTTTTGATAGAATAAGAAATGGTTATGAAAAAGTGCCAAGTGTACTTATGTGGCATCGCTCGCAACATATGTATGATACATTGGCTTGCTTTTATCATGATAAATCAAGTTAACATCTAAGACCGTAGGTGTTACACCAGAATAACTGGTTATCTTAGAGGAGGTAAAACAATAATGAGCGAAGAGAGTTTTGAAAAATTACTCGAAGAAAACGGCGTCAAGACTATAAGAACTGGCGACGTTGTTGATGGTTATGTTATAGCTGTCACAAATAACGAGGTAAAGGTAGACCTCGGCAACAAATGCACTGGAACAATCAAGATTGAAGATGTTACAGATGACCCAAGTGTTTCACTTGAAGACAGATTCAAAGTTGGAGACATGATCAGTGCCATTGCTGTCAGAGTTAGCGATATTGATGGTATCGTTGTACTCAATACTAAAAAAATCGAGGCTATTAACAGTTGGAACACTGTTAAAGAAGCTAAGGAAAACAACACTACTCTTGAAGGAAAAGTCGTAGAAGCTAATAAAGGAGGAGTTGTTGTTCGAGTAAACTCTCAGCGCATTTTCGTCCCTGCTTCACAAACCGGCCTTCCTAAAGACGCAGACATCAACACTCTTGTTGGAACAACTCAAAAACTTAAAGTGTTAGAAATCAAAGACGGACGCAAGATTGTTGGTTCTATCAAAAAAGTTCTGAATGAAGAACTCAAGGAAAAAAGATCTGAATTCTGGAGCACAATCGAAGTTGGCAAGCATTATGAAGGTGTAGTTAAGAACCTCACATCTTATGGTGTATTCGTTGATCTCGGCGGTGTTGACGGAATGGTTCACAGCACTGAACTTTCATGGAAACATGTAGCTAATCCAAAGGATTTCGTCAGTGTTGGCGATAAGCTCGATGTCTTTGTAAAGAGCTTCGATGCTGAAAAAGGCAGAATCTCTCTCGGACACAGAACAGATGAAACAAATCCTTGGAACATCTTCAAAGAGAACTACAAGCTTGATGATGTTATTTCAGTAACAGTATCTTCAATTATGCCTTATGGCGCATTTGCCACAATTATTGATGGTATTGATGGCTTGATTCACATTTCTCAGATTGCTAACAAGAAATTAAAATCTCCTGCTGACGTCCTCAAAAAGGGCCAGGTAGTTGATGCTAAGATAGTTGGCATTGATGAAGAACAGAAACGTGTAAGCCTGTCAATCAGAGCTCTTCTCCCAGAAGAAGAACAGACAGAAGAAGTTGAAGAAGCTGCTGAAGAAGTAACAGAAGCTCCTGTTGAAGAAACTCCTGCTGCAGAAACACCTGTTGAAGAAGCTCCAGCTGAAGAAACACCAGTTGAAACAGCTCCTACTGAAACAACAGAAGTAGTTGAAGAAGCTCCAAAGAAAAAGAGAGCTACAAGAAAAAAAGCTGCTGAAGCCCAAGTAGAAGAAGCAACAGAAGAAAAAGCTGAATAATTCAGCATTATCCATAAAATTAAAAGCAAATACGACGGAATAAAATCCGTCGTATTTTTTGTTATATTTCTGTATTCGGAGCAAATTGTCAGAATCACAGAACAAATGGAGATTTTTTAATCTCTGCTCCTGATTCTTTTATGTTACAGAGAGATAGATTCCAAATTGAATCAGCTTTTATTAAATCCTCAAAGCTCTCTGAAACTTCTCTGCCATATTCTTTGTAATCAGCTTGTTTTGTTATTATTGGAATACATATTCTTTTCTTGTTTTGTTTTATAAGTTGTCTACCCGTGTCATTCATGCCAAGCAATGTTGTAAAACAAGGAACATTTATTGAATCTTTTTTAATGTTCAAAGTTGACATCAAAAGCGATCTCATAATCTTTGATTCAGAGTATATTTTGGTTTTTACATCTTCTATAAGCTCACTGCAAGCAACAGATTTGTTTACAGCAGTTATTATCCTATTTGCAAGTTCTTCATTTGTCTCAGCACAATCCAAAATATCTCCCGATTTTTTCATTCTGAGAATTGATTGATACGAATAAAAGAGTTTTTCCATAACAGAATAATACCCTTTTTCATATTCTTTACTCAAAATTGAATAAACATAGGCAGGTACTGAGCTTTCGATATTTTTTATACAATTGTTAATCGTAGACCTGATGCTTTTTGATGACAAAAAGCCTTTTCCTTCTAGATCGTTTGTATTCATTCCCACTCTCTTAACTGCGACGGGCTGAATAGTGCTCTTTTGAGTTATTATTTCCTTTATGTAACCAACGCCCAGAATGTCATTAGAAGACAATTCTTCACTGTTGTATGTTTCAGACAATCTCACTCCGCCCTTAGACAATGATTCATTCTGGATTGCCTTATATTCATCTGTCAGAAAATACTCTGCTTTCCTTTTTAAGCTTTCAACATCTCCGCTTTCGCTGCCAAAAGCCAGATAATCTATAAATCCAAGTTTGTCTGCGATGTTTACTCCTGCGCGGCAAAAAACGTCCGCATTGCAACTTGAGTATGGGAATGGTAGTTCTAATACCAGGTCTGCACCGCCTTTAATAGCCATCTCTGCCCTGCTGTATTTGGACACAATAGCAGGTATTCCCCTTTGAGTGAAGTTCCCGCTCATAATGCAAACAACGCTGTAGCCATCCTTTTTCAATTGGGATATCTGATACTCATGGCCAAAATGGAACGGATTGTATTCACATATTACAGCGCATGCTTTCATAAGCGGCCTCCTTGGATTTATCTTTGATGTCTCTATTATATATTTTCATCTTTCTCCAATCAACCACAAAACAATCGTTGAAAACTACTTTGTGTTAATGTATAATTGTGACGGTCAAAAATTTCATCCCGATGTAAGCGGGACTTTGGAGGTAATAAATGTACGTATTAGTTATTAACGCAGGAAGTTCATCATTGAAGTATCAGCTCCTTGATACAGAAAGCGGCAATTACATTGGAAAAGGACTATGTGAAAGAATCGGTATTGACGGCAAAATCGAGCACAAACAGGCAGATGGAACCAAAACCGTAAAAGTAGTTGATATTCCAAATCACACAGTTGCCATGAAGTATGTTGTCGAAGCGCTTACTGATCCGGTAATCGGATGCATTAAGAGCATGGATGAGATCCAGGCAGTAGGACACAGAATTGTATCAGGCGGACCATATTTCTTTGAGAGTTGCTTATTGACAGATGAAGTATTGGAAAAACTTAAACTCTGCAGAGATTTCGCTCCTCTTCATACAGATGCCGGTTTAATGGGAATTAATGGTTGTCTTCAGGTTATGAAGAACGTTCCACAGGTACTTGTATTTGATACTGCATTCCATCAAACAATGCCTGAGAAAGCATATTTCTATCCAATTTCTTATGATATTGCGACAAAATACAACATACGTAAATATGGCTATCACGGCACTTCACATAAATTCGTTTCTAAAGAAATGATCAAGATTCTCGGCAAACCTGCTGAAGAAACAAAAATTGTCACTTGCCATATAGGAAATGGAGCTTCAATAGCAGCTGTATGCGGTGGAAAAGTAATTGATACCACCATGGGCTTTACTCCTCTTGCAGGCATCGAAATGGGCACCAGATGCGGTTCAATCGATCCATCAGTAGTTACCTATATAATGGAAAAAGAAAACATGACTCCTGAACAGATGAATACATACATGAATAAAAAATGCGGATTCCTTGGTGTTTCCGGTGTTTCTTCTGACAGCCGCGACATAGAAGCAGGAATATTGAATGGTGACAAGAGATGTGAATTGGCTGCAAATATAATCGCTTATCAGGTACAAAAATACATTGGTGCATATGCTGCTGCCATGAACGGACTTGACGCTGTTGTTTTCACAGCTGGTATGGGAGAAAACAACCCTGAACTCCGTGAAAGAGCTTGCACAAACATGGAATTCTTGGGAATTAAAATTGACAACGAACTTAATGCAAAAACTCACCATCAACCAAACAATGTAAAATTGTCAACTGATGAATCAAGAGTTCAGGTATATGTAATACCAACAAACGAAGAATTGGCTATCGCAAGAGATGCAGAAGCAATCGTAAAATCTCTATAATAACGACAAGAGGCAGAATGAATTCTGCCTCTCTTTTTTCAAAAAAACTCGTGTTTGGGCACGAGTTTTTTGTATTTATTTTGCACCAAACAATGAAGCTATTCCTGCAAAACCTCCTGTAGCAAGAACAATTATCAAGATAATAATTGCCAACAAGATGACAAAGCAGAAATACGATCTTGCAAAATTTCTCTTGTTTATGTTGCGAGCACCGATTGCGTGAATTATTAAAAAGACTAAACCAACAATCGGTATTGAATACAAAATTTCAAGTGCCAAATATTTCCAAGGGCTAATTGGGGTGTTATCCATACAAGAATCTCCTAATACATTGCTTATTTGGAAAGTTCTATTTCCGAATTCTAATATATCACAATGGTCACTTGTTTTCAACCACATGCAATTAATAATATATGAGTTTTTTATACTTTATATTATGTTTTATCTTGAATATTTCGGCGGATTGGTATACTATTAATATGTAAACTGGGGTAGATTGGGATTCAATATAACCCTGCATGAATGAAAGGATTAAAAAATGTCAAAATCAATTTCTGAATTGCGCGATTTGTTAAATCAAAGAACGAATGAAGCAACAGCTGAATTGGAAAAAATCGGCAAGCTCTCTGCCCGTCAACGTATGGATGTAATATTTGATGAAGGCACGTTTGTCGAGATTGGTGCATTTGTCGGAAGCGGAGATGCAGATTCAACTGATGGATATGGTGCTGTCATTACAGGATATGGATCAATAGATGGTTATCTGGTGTTTGCATTTGCACAGGATTATTCCAGACTTCATGGCGCAATGACAGCTGAACAAACAGCAAAAATAGCTAATATAATTCATATGGCCGCAGATAAAGGTACTCCACTTATTGGTGTATTTGACAGTGCCGGGACAAAGATAGATGATGGCCTCACATCACTCGATAACCTTGGCATTGCAATTTCTACTCTTTCCGCTTGCAAATTTGATGAACCTACAATAGCAGTTATTTCAGGACCATGTGGAGGATCAGCCGCTGTATTTGCATCTATGTTCGATTATAAGATCATAGCAAAGAAAACAGGTTCTCTTTACATGACACCTAAAAACATTCTTGAAAACAAGTCATTGACTGATGCTGAAGAACTGCTGGGTAATGGTTTTGTCGATATTGTAACTGAAGATGACGAAAGCGCATGTAAGGAAGCAGCCGATATATGCAGATACTACTCAACAACTGCAGCAGATAACGTTGAAGATTCACCTGAGCGTGAGTTCTCTGCTTCAGTTATTGCCGGTGAGTTTGATATGCACGATGTTATAAACGAACTGGTAGACAAAGGTACTTTTAAAGAGCTGCAATCAACACATGCTCAGTCAATGATTACCGGCCTTGGTTTTATCGATGGCATTCTTTGCGGAATAGTAGCAAACAACAGAGCAAAAAATAATGGAAAGATTTGTCCTTGTGGAGCTAAGAAGGCTTCTGAATTTATTGACATGTTGAATAGAACCTGCCTTCCTGTTGTGACACTCGTTGACAGCGAAGGAACCATCATGGCAGACAAAGCTGAACTGAAAGGTTTGGCAAAGAATTTAGCAGGATTGGCTGAAGCTTATGCCAATATAGCAAATGATGGTTGTTCAGGAGTAACTGTTGTAATCGGAAATGCATTCGGAACTGCTCTATCGGTTATGGGATCAAAGTCTCTTGGCATTTCAATGTCATTTGCTCTTGATGATTCAAAAATTGGCATCATGAATCCAAAGACAGCAGTTGAATTCTTAGATAAAGTTGAAGATGAATCCAAAGTTGAAGAAGCAGCAGCTGAATGGGCTGAAACATATTCAAATCCACTTGCAGCAGCAAGAGAAGGTTTTGTAGATGACATCATAAAAACAAGTGAACTCAGAGCAAGAGTCGCTGCTTCTCTGCTTATGTTAGGAACATAACGGAGGTCATCATGTTAGAGAAATTACTATTTGGACTCAGAACTCTTGGAATAGGAATGCTGACAATCCTTTCCATGATTGCGATAGTATTTCTTCTGCTAAAGTTTGTCTTCCCTCTTTTATACAAACTCTCAAACAGAAAGAACAAAAAATCCAAAGAAGAAATTGTTCCTCCTGTTCAAACAACAGTTGAAGAAGTCACAAATGACGAAGAGGATGAAGAAGAAATCATCGCTGTACTTACAGCTGCAATTGCAGCATCGACTCAAAAACCAGTTTCATCGTTTAGAGTTGTAAACTTCAAGAGAATATAACCTAAGGAGAAAGTAATATGAAAAACTATAGAATAACCGTTAACGGCAAAACATATGATGTAACTGTTGAAGAGACAGGAACACAAAGTGCTCCCGTTCAACAACCTTCAGCTTCTGCAGCTGTTGAACAGCCTAAAGCTGCCCCTGTATCAGTTCCTTCAAATGCTAAAGCAAAAGTAACTGCTCCAATGCCGGGCACAGTACTTAAAATCAATGTTTCAAATGGACAAAGCGTTAAAAAAGGTGACGTATTATTAGTTCTTGAAGCGATGAAAATGGAAAATGAAATCACTTCACCTGAAGATGGAACTGTATCTTCAGTTTCAGTTGCTAAAGGCGCTTCCGTAAATTCTGGCGATTTACTCGTAGTTATAGCGTAATTTCCAAATAATTCGGAGGCTTAAAGTGACTGACTTATTAAAAACTTTATGGGAAACAACAGGTATTAGTCAGTTTTCCGACGCCGAACTACTCATAAAGACATTGATAATGTATGTCATTGTCGGTGTTCTGGTTTACCTTGCGGTAGCCAAAAAATATGAGCCGCTTCTCTTATTGCCGATTGCTATCGGAATGTTGCTTGGCAACTTACCAGGAGCGAATCTTTTCCATATGGATTTGTTCATGGGTGATACTTTCAGCGTAGGAAAAGTATTGACAGATGGCGGACTACTTGACATCCTGTATTTGGGCGTAAAGCTCGGTATATATCCCTCAATTATATTCTTAGGTGTTGGCGCAATGACAGACTTCTCTCCGCTCATTGCTAACCCTGTATCATTCTTCCTCGGAGGAATGGCTCAATTCGGTGTATTTGCAGCATTTATACTTGCTCTTGCACTCGGATTTAATATTGATGAATCTGCAGCTATAGGCATAATTGGTGGCGCAGATGGACCTACGGCAATTCTTGTAACAAAGGAATTGGCACCTCACTTGTTAGGGGCAATAGCGATAGCCGCCTACTCGTATATGGCGCTTATTCCTATGATACAGCCGCCTCTTATGAAGCTTCTCACAACAAAGAAAGAACGCGCTATCAAGATGAAACAATTAAGACCTGTTTCTCAACTTGAAAAGATCGCTTTCCCAATTGTTATAATCATTTTGGTTTGTCTTCTCTTGCCGGAAGCTGCACCATTGATAGGCTTCTTAATGTTCGGAAATCTTTTGACAGTATGCGGCGTAACAGAAAGGCTTTCAAAGACTGTACAGAATGAATTAATGAACATTACAACAGTAATGCTTGGTATCTCAGTTGGTGCAACTGCAAGTGCAGCAAATTTCCTTGCATGGGATACATTAAAGATTATTGCTCTCGGACTCGGGGCATTCTGTTTGTCAACAATAGGCGGTTTGCTTGGCGGCAAATTCTTATGTCTAATAACAAAAGGAAAAATCAATCCTCTTATTGGTTCTGCAGGCGTTTCAGCTGTTCCGATGGCAGCAAGAGTTTCCCAAGATGTCGGAAAGAAAGCTGACCCGAACAACTACCTTCTCATGCATGCTATGGGACCAAATGTTGCCGGTGTTATAGGTTCTGCTATTGCAGCCGGAATATTCCTTGCTTTGTTCAGATAAAGCAGAAAGGTTAAGATAATATGGCAAAAGTTAAAATATGTGAAACTGTTCTTCGTGATGCGCATCAGTCTCTTGTTGCCACACGAATGACATTTGATCAGATGGCACCTATCCTTGGAGAAATGGATAAGGTTGGCTATCATTCACTTGAAGCTTGGGGCGGCGCTACCTTTGATTCATGTCTAAGATTTTTGGATGAAGATCCATGGGATAGATTGAGAAAAATAAGGGCAGCAGTTAAGAACACAAAACTTCAAATGCTTTTCAGAGGTCAAAACATTTTGGGATATCGTCACTACTCTGACGATGTTGTTGAATACTTCGTACAAAAATCAATTGCTAATGGAATTGATATTATAAGAATATTCGATGCATTGAATGATCCAAGAAACCTCGAAACAGCTATAAGAGCAACCAAAAAAGAAGGCGGGCATGTCCAGGCAGCCATAAGCTACACTACAAGCCCAGTTCACTCTAATGAAGGTTTTGCCCAATATGCAAAACAACTTGAAGGAATGGGAGCAGATTCCATTTGTATCAAGGACATGGCAGGCTTGCTGACTCCTTACAACGCTTACGACTTAGTAAAGACTCTCAAGTCAACTGTTTCAATACCGATTGAACTCCACACACACTATACAACAGGTTTGGCTTCCATGACTTTGTTAAAAGCAATAGAAGCAGGCTGTGACATAGTAGATACAGCAATTTCACCATTGGCAATGGGAACCAGCCAAGCTCCTACTGAATCTCTTGTAGCAGCATTGGCAGGAACCGAATATGACACGGGACTTGATCTGAATCAATTGAATAAAGTTGCCGTTCACTTCACAAAAGTTCGTGAAGAGTTTATAAAGAGCGGAAGACTTGATCCGAAAGTTCTTAAGGTAAATGTAAACACATTGCGTTATCAGGTACCTGGTGGAATGTATTCAAACCTTCTCTCTCAATTGAAACAAGCTGGAAAATCTGACAAACTCGAAGAAGTTTTGGCAGAAGTTCCGAATGTAAGAGCAGATGCAGGATATCCGCCTCTTGTAACTCCGAGTTCTCAGATTGTTGGAACACAAGCAGTCTTCAATGTTATCATGGGCGAAAGATATAAGATGGTAACAAAAGAGTTCAAAGGAATTGTTAAAGGAGAGTATGGAAAGACTCCTGTTGACATAGATCCTGAATTCAGGAAAAAGATTATCGGGGATGAACAAGCAATTACTTGCAGACCGGCTGACATGCTCAAACCTGAGCTCGAAAAGCTCCGTGAAGAAGTTAAAAAGTGGTCTATACAAGATGAAGATGTGCTCACTTATGCTTTGTTTGAACAGGTTGCAGTTGATTTCTTTGAAAAAAGAAAGGCAAAGATGTATAACATCGATGTCAACTCTGACAAAGAAAACAAATTACACATAGTATAATAAAATTGGCAGGGATCAAAATTCCCTGCCATATTTGTTTAACATCATCATTTTATTAAATTGACTATAATGTGTGTTGTCTTTTCTCCAGCCTTCTTTTTGAATTCATAATAATCCATATTCGAATCTTCATCTGCACCATCTGAAATATATCTGAGAACAGCACACTTAACTCCGGCCGTGTAACAAACGTGTGCGATAGCTGCGCCTTCCATTTCACATACTATTGCTCCGAAATTTGATACGATTTTATCTTTTGCTTCTTTTGTACAAACAAACTGATCACCTGAAGCAATCGTTCCTATTCTATAACTGTAATCCAATTCTTTAATCACTTTTTCAATGCTGTCCCTGACTTCTTTATCTGTTCCGAAAAAGATAGTTCCTGTTCCACTTATATATCCAACAGGATCCCCTATAAATGAGGTGTCCACGTCATGCTGCACCAATTTGTCAGCTATAACAACTTCTCCCCTCTTAAGAGTCTTATCCAGAGAACCTCCAAGACCAACATTAATTATAACATCAGGGTTAAATGAGATAATCATTGTTTGTGCACATATAGCGGCATTGACTTTTCCCATTCCGCATACTGCAACAACTATACTATTGTTGTTAATAGTTCCGCAATTATATGTAATTCCGAACAAATTACATTCTGTTTTATCTTTGATATTGGATATTATTCCTTCTGCTTCTTCCTTAAGGGCACATATGATACCATAATTAATCTTGTCCATAAAACACCTCTTTCTTCTAGAGCATATTTTACAACAAATTAATTATTATTTCTATACATAGGTTTACAATCATACCCTTTTGGTTATTTTGACAACAATTTTGTTAAAAAGTTCTAATTTTTCTACTTTTTTACGAATACATAATTGTTGAATACCTATAATCGGAGTATTAAAATATATACATAAAGGTATAGAGGAGATTTTTAGAATTCTTATGAAATCACTCGAAGAAAGAATTTTAAAAGATGGCATAGTTGCTGAAGGTGATGTACTCAAAGTAGGCAGCTTCCTTAACCAGCAGATGGATATTCCATTTGTTGGAGAACTTGCCGAGGAAATCTATACTCTTTACAAAGATAGCGATATTAACAAAATCCTTACCATAGAAGCATCCGGAATTTGCATTGCCTCTCTTGTTGCGCTCAAATTCAATTGCTACGCTGTCTTTGCAAAAAAACATGCTACATCTAACATTCAGGGCGAATGCTACTCTACACATCTGCATTCATATACTCATAACACAAATGATTCGGTCATTATTCCCAAAAGTTATATAGGGAGAAGTGACCGTATTTTAATTGTTGATGATTTTTTAGCTACTGGCGAAGCTCTCGAAGCATTGATTCGTTTAGTAGATATGTCAGGTGCAACTCTTGTCGGATGCGCTTCTCTGATTGAAAAAGTTTATCAAGAAGGCGGAAACAATATACGAAAAAGAGGCATCAGAGTTGAATCTCTTGCAAAAATCAGCAGCATGAACGGCAAAAGCATAGTGTTTTGCCAATAATTTCCGATTTAATTGAAAGTGTAACTTTCATTAAATATAATAAAAATATTAAAAAAACAAACAATATTGTAAAGGGAGAGACAATATGAAAAAACTGTTTTCTTTAATTCTTTCAGTTATCATGGTAGCAATGGTAGTTTTGACAGTTGCTTCATGTTCTGGAAACACCACAACAAACACAGATATGAAGGATTCATTCTTGCCTAGACAGTCAGTTGGTTCCTTCACAGTTCCATCAGATTTTAAAATAGGTGTTATTCTTCTTCACGATGAAGATTCAACCTATGACCTTAACTTCATCAATGGTATCAAAGACGTTCAGGCTGCTTTTGGTATGAAAGATGAACAGGTTATCATCAAGAGAAACATTCCTGAAGCAAATGAATGCTATGAAGCTGCTATAGACCTCGCCAACAATGGTTGTAAAGTTATTTTCGCAGATAGCTTCGGTCATGAGGATTTCATGCTTCAGGCTGCTAAAGAAAAACCAGACGTAGTATTTGCTCATGCAACAGGTACAAAAGCTCACACTGCCGGTGTAGCTAACTACCACAATGCATTTGCTGCTATTTACGAAGGACGTTACCTTGCTGGTGTTGCAGCTGGAATGAAACTGAATGAACTCAAAGAAGCAGGCAAACTCAAAGGTGATCATCCTGTAATGGGTTATGTTGGTGCTTTCACATATGCTGAAGTTATTTCCGGTTATACAAGCTTCTATCTTGGTGCTAAATCTGTTTGCCCGGATGTTACAATGAAAGTTCAGTTTACAGGTTCTTGGTATGACGAAACAGAAGAAAGAAATGCTGCTTATGCTCTTATTGCAGCTGGCGCAGATCTCATTTCTCAGCACGCTGACTCACTCGGCGCTCCTTCTGCTTGCGAAGCAAGAGGCATTCCGAACATCTCTTATAATGGTTCTACATATGATGCAGGTCCGAACACCTTCATTATCTCATCAGCAATTGACTGGGCTCCTTACTATGCTTACCTCATTAAATCAGTAGTTAACGGAACAGAAATTGCCACAGACTGGGTTGGAACAATCGAAACAGGTTCAGTTGTTCTTTCAGGCTGGAACTCAAAAGTTGCTGCTACAGGTACAGAAGCAAAACTCAAAGATTTAATATCTCAGTTCAAAGCAAAAACACTCAAAGTATTTGATACTAATAAAGACAATTACATCACAGTTGATGGAAAGAAACTGACATCTTACTTTGCAGATGTTGATACAGATGATGCATTTGCTCCTGACACTGAAGTAGTTTCAAATGGTTACTTTAATGAATCAGTTTTCCGTTCTGCTCCTTACTTCGATGTAAGAATTGACGGTATTGAACTCCTCAACCAGAAGTACTAATACATTATAGACAAACAATTCAATTAGAGCTGTTTCCAGCGAAACAGCTCTAATTCCAATTAAAGAGGACTATATGGAAGAAAGACAAATAGCTCTAGAAGTCAAAAAAGTCAGCAAAAGATTCGGACAAAAGCAAGCGAATAAAGACGTTGATTTGACAGTTTATAGGGGAGAAATTCACGTTGTTTTAGGTGAAAACGGCAGCGGAAAGACCACCCTTATGAATATGATTTCCGGAATATATTTTCCTGATAGCGGAAAGATATATGTAAATGGCGAAGAAACAGTTATTCGCTCGCCTAAAGATGCCTACGACAACAAGATAGGCATGGTTCATCAGCACTACAAACTGATCGAACTCTTCTCTGCTGCTGAGAATATTGTTCTTGGAATGAAGGATGAAGAAAAATACGACATTAATAAAATCAATAATCGAGTCTCTGAAATAGCATCAAAATATGGATTCATTATCGATCCTAAAAAGAAAGTATATGAGATGTCCATTTCAGAAAAGCAGACAGTTGAAATAATCAAAGTTCTTTATCGTAACGCTGACTTGCTTATACTTGATGAACCAACAGCAGTATTAACACCTCAGGAGACACAGAAACTATTTGATGTTCTGCGTCATATGAAGGCTGATGGAAAATCCATCATTCTGATTACCCATAAACTCAACGAAGTAATGGAGATATCAGACAGAATAACAATTCTGAGAAAAGGCGAATACATAGCAACTGTTAATACTTCAGAAACAAATGAAAATGAATTGACCGAAATGATGGTCGGAAAAAAGATCACTCTAAACATCACTCGCAGTGATCCGGTTAATCCGCGCACCAGAATAGAATGCAAGAATCTTTGCTGCAACAGCAAAGAAGGTTTACCCGTCCTTAAAAACGTATCTTTCTCTGTAAACGGCGGAGAAATATTCGGAATTGCCGGCATTGCAGGTTCAGGACAAAGAGAGCTACTAGAGTCAATTGCAGGACTTCAGCCATTGACAAATGGAGAAATTATATTCCACAATCCTAAAGAAAATAGACCTGTTACCTTCTTCCATAAGAATCTAAAACAAATCAAGGAATTGGCCAAAGAACATAAATTCCATTATGAGGATGGTTCTGAAGTCGATCTGAGTGGTTTGCGTGACAGCGAGATTACAAAACTCGTCAATGATGAAAAAATTCTCTTCAATGAAGATGAAATAATGAACCTCAGAGATAAAACTCCTCTTCAAATCCGAGATTTAGGCGTTAAGCTATCTTTCGTACCTGAAGACAGGTTGGGCATGGGACTTGTAGGAAACATGAACCTGACTGACAATATGATGCTCAGGAGTTATCGAAAAGGTGATTCTATATTTGTTAACAGAAAAAAGCCAAAACATCTGGCTGAAGAAATAGTTGATGAACTTGAAGTTGTTACTCCCGGTTTATCTTCTCCTTTGAGACTGATGTCTGGCGGAAATGTCCAGAAGGTACTTGTAGGAAGAGAAATCTCTTCATCACCTAAAGTCCTTATGGCAGCATATCCTGTAAGAGGACTGGACATTAACTCATCATATTTGATTTACAACCTTTTAAACAAACAAAAAGAAACCGGAACAGCTGTCATATTTGTAGGTGAAGATCTTGATGTTCTCCTTGGCTTATGCGACAGAATAATGGTTATCAACTCAGGCGAAGTTACCGGAATCGTTGATGCCAGAAACATAACCAAACAGGAAGTTGGTATTCTTATGACAAAGGTGCTCACTCATGATAATCAGCAAGAAGTAACTGAAGAAGGAGGTGAAGCGAATGAAGGTCAACAATGAAAAACATAACGAACCATTAATCCATCTGACCCGACGCGCATACATGTCTCCTTGGAAGGCACTAGGCATACGTGGAATAGCCATTGTAGCTTCACTAATTGTCAGTGGTATAGTCGCTTTTATATTGATAGAGAAACTAAGTGCAAATCCCGAAAGAATTTTTGATTTTTATAAATGCTTTATAGACGGATCGTTCTCTTCCGAAGGAATGGCATGGAAGTTTTTTAAAAACGTTGCAATTCTGTTGTGTATAGCTTTGGCACTTACACCTGCTTTCAGAATGAGATTCTGGAACATAGGCGCAGAAGGACAAGTTCTCATGGGAATGCTTGGAGCAATTGCCGTAGCAAAAGCAGGAGCTTCCCTTCCAAACTGGCTGGTTCTAATTTTAATGTTCCTGGCTGCAGTTTTATTCGGAATTGTATGGGCAGGAATCCCCGCATTATTTAAAGCTTTCTTTAACACAAACGAAACATTGTTCACTCTGATGATGAACTATGTTGCCACATATTTTGTATCTTACATGCTTTTAGTATGGGTACCGAGTGGAAATGCGATGGGCATTGTCAATCAGGATACACATATCGGATGGCTTCCAACAGTCATTCACAACTATTTCCTGATCATTATGGCGGTACTCATTCTCACAGGTATATTGTTTGTTTACCTCAACTACACCAAGCACGGTTATGAAATATCTGTTGTAGGCGAGAGTAATAACACAGCAAGATACATAGGAATTAACGTTAAAAAAGTAATTCTCAGAACAATGATACTTTCAGGAGCATTGTGCGGTGTGGCAGGCTTTTTGATGGCATCAGGACTTGACCATTCAATCACAAGCACATCTGTCAATGGACAGGGATTTACAGCAATCATGGTATCATGGCTTGCAAACTTCAATCCACTTATAATGATAGCAACATCCGGACTGATAGTTTTCTTGGATATGGGCGGAAGCAAAATATCTGAAGTATTTGATGTTCGTGGTGCAATGCCAAATATTATAATCGGTATCATTCTTTTCTTCATCATAGGATGTGAATTCTTCATACGCTACAAAATCAATTTCCGCAAAAAAGAAACGGTTGCAACAAATAGTAATCCTGAACCAGTTCCGGTTCCGGTTACAGATAATCAGGAAGCTAACACCGAAGAATCTAATGATGAAGATGAAATGCCTGAAATTGAATCAAGTGATGAAGAAACAAACGAAGAAACTGATGAAGAAACAAATAAAAAGGAGGACAATTAATTATGCCTGACTGGTTAAATATTTTAATTGACTCCATTGCATTCGGTGCAACATTCATGTTCGGCTCAACAGGCGAAATAATAACAGAAAAATCCGGACACTTAAACCTTGGTATCCCTGGCATTATGTGTATGGGTGGTGCAGGTGGATGTCTTATGCTGAACTTGATAGGAACATCAAACATGCCCGGCATTCTGATTGTACTTCTTGGTATAATCGCTTCATTTGCTTCAGCTGCTTTGATGGGACTGATATATAGTTTTCTTACAATCACTTTGAGATGTAACCAAAACGTAACCGGTCTTACACTTACCACGTTTGGTACAGGTCTTATGATGACTCTTATGGCTAAGGCCTCACAGACCAAGTATTTGAATATTCCAAAAAAGTATTTCAGATTTCCTTTTGCTGACAGAACAGATTCTCTCCAAAAACTTGGAATTATGTTCTTCTTAGTCATTGCAATCATAATTCTTGCATGGTTTATTCTTAACAAGACAAAAATGGGACTCAATCTCAAGGCAGTTGGTGAAAATCCTGCAACAGCAGATGCAGCAGGTATCAATGTAATTAGATATAAATACCTTGCTACAACAATTGGCGCTGGTATTTCAGGTCTTGGTGGTCTTTACTATATTGTTGACTACTCTGCTTCAGGCGAAGCATACAAGAGCCTTGAAGCTTATGGATGGCTTTCTATAGCACTTGTTATATTTGCCCTTTGGAGGCCTTTAAGAACAATAGCAGGTTCAATACTTTTTGGCGTGCTGTTCAGTTTCAGTTCATACGTCACATTGATTCCATTTATAGAAACAACTCTCAAGACAAAACCGATTCTTCAAATGCTTCCATACATTGCAACAATAATCATATTGATTGTATCAAGCATTAAGAACAAAAAAGAAAATCAACCACCATCTTCTCTGGGATTGTCTTACTTCCGTGAAGATAGGTAAATCTTATAGAATGACTATAAAAACAGAGCTCGCACGATGTGCGAGCTCTTTGCTATATCAACATAAATCTGACTATTACATTTCAAAATAATCTTCTCTTGAAGCGCCAACAGAAACATATTTAATTTTGCAGTCAGTCAATTTCTCAATATACTTAATATATTTTTGAGCTTGAACCGGAAGTTCTTCAAAACTTCTGCATTTAGATATATCTGTTTTCCACCCATCAAAATACTCATATACAGGCTTTGCTTCAGCCAAAGCTTTTCCCTGTGGGAAAACATCTGTTTCAACACCGTCTACAAGATACTTGGTACAAATCGGTATTTTATCCAGATATGACAGAACGTCAAGTTTTGTAAGTGCTATACAATCCTTAGCACCTTGGAGCAAAATACCGTACTTTGAAGCAGGAACGTCAAATCCACCCACTCTTCTTGGTCTACCTGTTGCAGCACCATATTCTCCGCCTGCTTCTCTGAGTTCATCGCCCTCTTTTCCGAAAAGCTCGCAGGTAAATGGTCCTTCACCAACACAGCTGGAGTATGCTTTCATTATTCCCACTGAGCAATCCAGTTTTCTTCCGGGCACGCCTGCTCCGATAGGAGCATAAGCAGCAAGAACTGTTGAAGAAGATGTATATGGATAAATACCGAAATCTATATCTCTTAATGCACCAAGCTGAGCTTCGAACATTACAGATTTTCCTTCATCTATTGCATGGTTGAGATAATATGTAGTATCGCAAACAAAGTCTTTGAAGAATGTGCCATATTTAACAAGCCAAGAATACATATCTTCAAGTTTAACAGGATCTTTTCCATATCCATTAGCTATGGTAAGATTTTTCCATTCAAGAATGTCAGCCAATTTTTCCTTAGCTGTTTCAAGGTCTAGTAAATCATGCATTCTCAATGTTTTTTTATAGTATTTATCTGCATATACAGGAGCAATACCTCTTCTTGTTGATCCAAACTTTTTGTCTGCCAATCTTTCTTCTTCCAGGATATCCAGTTGTTTGTGATAAGGCATACAAATTGTAGCTCTGTCGGATATCTTAAGATTGTCTGGAGTAATTTTGATTCCAGCATCAGTTAAATTCTTGATTTCGTTATAAAGATGCTCTATATCGATAACCATTCCGGTTCCCATTACGTTAACGGTTGTATCTCTTAAAATGCCGGAAGGAAGTAAGTTCAAAATAAACTTTCCCTTTTCATTCACAACTGTATGACCTGCATTATTTCCGCCTTGATATCTGGAAACGATATCATATTTTTCACTCAGAAGGTCAACCATTCTACCTTTGCCTTCATCACCCCAGTTAATTCCTACTATAGCAGTCAGCATTGTTATTTCCTCCTCATACTGCGATATTTACATCAATACCAATCAGTTCTTTATATTTGCTGAGCAATGGCTTTATTACATCGCCCAGATACTCTTCAGTTTGCTCTTTAGCTCTTCCGATAAATTGTTCAGGCTTGATCAACTCATCAAGTTCTTCTTTTGTCAAATTGAATTCAGGAGTGTTTTCAATTTTCTCAAGCAAGTTGTTTTTGCAGCCTGTCATCTTCATTTCTTTGGCAGTTTCTACACTGAGCTGTCTTATAAGCTCATGCAGAGCCTGTCTGTCGCCGCCCTTTTTGACGCAATACATCAAAATATTTTCTGTTGCCATAAAAGGCAATTCTTCATCGAGATGTTTTTTAATTATGTTCGGATATACAGTCATACCGGACACAACATTGATGTACAGAGACAATATAGCATCTGTAGCTAAGAAAGCTTCCGGAATAGATATTCTCTTGTTCGCTGAATCATCAAGTGTTCTTTCAAACCATTGTGCACTAGCAGTAATAGCCGGATTTAAAGCATCAACAATTACATATCTTGAAAGCGAAGCAATTCTCTCACTTCTCATCGGATTTCTCTTATATGCCATAGCTGAAGATCCTATTTGATCTTTCTCAAATGGTTCATCAACTTCTTTTAAATGAGACATCAGACGAATATCATTGGAAAACTTAGTAGCGCTTTGTGCAATACCGGATAATACAGTTGCTACATCAAAGTCTATTTTTCTTGAATAGGTCTGTCCCGAGACAGGAACACACTCTTCAAATGACATTTTCTGGGCTATCAACTTTTCGAGTTTTTTAACTTTATCATGATCTCCGTCAAACAACTTCAAAAAGCTTGCAGAAGTTCCTGTTGTTCCCTTGCATCCAAGCAATTTTAGTCTGGACATTTGAAATTCAAGATTGCCAAGGTCCATTACAAGATCATTTAACCAAAGTGTAGCTCTCTTGCCTATTGTCGTTGGCTGTGCAGCTTGAAAATGTGTATAAGCTAATGAAGGCAATTCTTTATACCTTTCAGCAAATTCAGAAACAGCATTTATACAGTTAACCAATAGTTTTTCAATCTGCTCCAAAGCCTTTTTCATAAGGATGATATCTGTATTGTCACCAACATAACAAGATGTTGCACCCAAATGAATTATTCCTTTAGCCTTTGGACATTGATCACCATATGCTTTGACATGAGCCATGACGTCATGTCTGACTTCAGATTCGTATTCCGCTGCTTTAACATAGTCAATATCATAGACATGATTCTTCATCTCTTCGATTTGTTCATCAGTGATATTAAGACCAAGTTCTTTCTCGCTCTCAGCTAAAGCAATCCATAGTTTTCTCCAAGTTGAGAATTTCTCATCCGGTGAAAAAATAGATTTCATTTCCTTGCTTGAATATCTTGAGCATAACGGAGTTTCGTAAATATTTTTCATAAACACCTACCGAGATTATCTATTGCAAAAACTGCTAGATTCTAACCTCATATATTGTACTTTATTTAATTATTGTTTTCAATTTAATATGCAGATAGCATTAAAACATTTTGAACAATTACTTATTCCCACTCAATTGTAGCCGGAGGTTTTGATGTAATGTCGTAAACCACCCTTCCGACCTCTTTCACTTCATTTGTAATTCTTTGAGAAATTCTGGATAAAAGGTCATAAGAAAGCTTTGCATATTCGCATGTCATAAAGTCAGATGTAACTACTGCTCTGACAGCTAGAGTATATCCGTAAGTTCTGAAGTCACCTACAACACCTACAGATCTGGAATTTGTCAGAACTGCAAAGTATTGGTCCGCCTTTTCCCCTGACTTTTTGATTTCTTCTCTGACAATGACATCTGCTCTTTGCAGTATGTCTATTTTTTCCCTAGTAACTTCTCCGATTATTCTGATTGCCAAACCCGGACCCGGAAATGGCTGTCTGTGTACTACTTCATCAGGAAGGCCTAGTATTTCCCCGACTTTTCTTACTTCATCCTTAAAAAGCCCTGATAATGGCTCTATAACGCCTTCAAATCTTAAGGAACTGGGCAATCCGCCAACATTGTGGTGACTCTTTATAACCGCAGACTTGTTTTTTCCTGATTCTACTACATCTGGATAAATAGTTCCCTGAGCCAAGTACTCTATGTTTCCGAGTTTTAATGCCTCATCTTCAAATACTTTAGCAAACTCAGCTCCTATGAGTTTTCTTTTTGTCTCAGGATCACTTACTCCTTCTATTTTTTCCAAGAATCTGGAACTTGCATCAACAGGAATAAAGTTTATACTCCTGTTTTCAAATGTCTTTTTCAAATGGGCGGTTTCATCTTTTCTCATGAAGCCATGGTCAATATATAGACAATACAGTTGACCCGGAATCGCTTTTGCCAATAACGCTGCGCAAACAGATGAGTCCACTCCACCGGAAAAGCCCAATAATACGCGCTTATTCCCAACAGTCTTTCTAATGGATTCTACTTGAGAATTAATATAGTCATCCATGGAATAATCGCCTGAAGCTTTGCTTATGTTGTACAGAAAATTACGTATAATCTCTTTTCCATTCAAAGTTATCTCCACTTCTGGATGGAATTGAACGCCATATACCTTTTTTTCTTCATTTCCATATGCAGCTATTGGACAATCTTTAGTATGTGCTAGTAGTTTAAAGCCTGATGGAAGAATGGTAATCCGATCCGTATGACTCATTAACACTTGTTGTTCTTTATCTAATCCTTTAAATAAATCATTGTCCGTATCAACAAAGCATTCAGTCTCACCATATTCGCTGGTGTCACACTTTTCAACTTTGCCGCCCAATAATTGAGCAATAAGCTGAGCTCCGTAACATATACCAAGCAAAGGTATATTCAAATCAAATACTCTTCTGTCACACTTAGGTGAATCTTCAAGATAAACACTATTTGGTCCACCTGTAAAAATGATACAAATAGGATTTATTTGTTTTATTTCTTCAATAGTTATATCACTCGGTTTAATTATTGACAAAACATTGCATTCTCTGACTGTACGACAAATCAATTCCTTGTATTGTCCGCCGAAGTCAAGTACCAAAGCTATTTGATTCTGCATAATCTCTCCTTATCATATTCAATTAGAATTTTACCCTGTCGTGATTGAATTCTCCCGGTTTCATATCAAGTTCATCTTTTTCATACATATAAAGTTGTGAGTCAAGCATATCCAACTCGCTGACAATGTATGCTTCCTGAGTCTTCGGAACTTCTATCGCTCCAAATTCTTTTTTGCCATGGTGCGAAGCAATTATATGCATCAAATGTTTTAGAATTGATTCATCAACTCCAAGTTCGTACCCACATCTCTCAACAACTGATGTTCCCAAATATATATGCCCAAAAAGAACTCCATCTTTTGTATATTCTCCGTAACCACCATCAGTAGGAACCATTTCCCAAAGTTTTCCTATGTCATGAAGAGCTACTCCTGCCACAACCAATTCCGCATTAACATTTTTATATGCTTTTACAGAGATCTCAGCGGATTTGACCATTCTATATGTGTGGTACAAAAGACCGCCTTTTATGTTGTGGTGCATTTTTTGCGCTGCAGGCCAAATAAGTAATTTGTCTTTATTATCTTCATATAGTTTTAAGCCAATTCGTTTAAGCGAATCGTTCTTCATGGAGTTAAACATGTTAACTATGTAGTTATACATATCTTCAGATGGAATAGGAGCCGACGGTATAAAATCTTCAAATTTTACTCCGTCATTCATTGTGGTTTCACGAATTGTAGTTGCTACAAAACTAAGCTGCCCATTATACATACTGCCTTCAACATGTAAGCAAGCCAGTGTTCCCTGGTATTTTGAAATCTCTTCACCAGTCTTGTTCCACATTTTGACTTGAATATCGTTTTTACCATCAGAAATAGTAAGCACGACATATTTACTGCCATTTTTTGATTCCCTTTCGGATACTTCCTTAACTATAGCAAAAAGGTTGTCATTTGTAACGATGCCATCTTTAAAATCTTTAACGCTGATCACAATAATAACTCCTTCAAAAATATATTATTATTATATATTAAATATATAGTATATAAAAGACTAAAAACATATTTTTGCAAAAAAATTGGCGGCTTCAAATGAAGCCGCCAATCTTATTAAGCATTAATCAAATTATTAACCACCAACAACTGCTGCTTTGTCAAGTTCATAAGCGAGCTTAACTTCATCAGCTGTGAGAGCATGGTCATAAATCTTTGCATCGATCAACTGGAAGTCAGCTGTTCTGAATTCAAGATATTCATCACCATGGAGATTCTTCATATTCTTATCGCCGTCGATATCAGCGCCGATAATCATATTCTTCATTGTGTTATCTGTGTTTGGAGGGCAAACATCAAGTGTTCCATCGAATTTTGTTTCAGCATCAAGAACACCATTTACGTAGATCTTCATAACGCCTTCTGTTTTGCTGAATGTAGCAACTACGTGTGTAAGTTCTGTGTTAGATGATGTGCTTGTAGCATAAACTGATGAATAAGCGTTCTTTCCACCTGAAAGTAAACCAATGATGAAATATGGCTTGCCTGCGTTTTCAGCAATGCCCCAACCGCCGAATTCTGTTGAACAGAAGATAGCCTGAACTGAGTCACCGCCTGATGTGTTGTTGTTGAAATAGTATACTTCACATGTGAAATCTTTGTTAAAGAGTGTAGCGTAATCAGCTGCAGATTTAACTGACGGGAATGTTCCGATTGCACACATACCAACTTCGTAGCAAACGAATGCAGGAACTTTGTGTTTTTCGCCATCAACTTTTACTGAGTAGCTCTTCTCAACGAACTCATTAACTGAAGTTGGGAATGTAAGAAGACCCTTTGTATCAGTGATCTTGCCACCTGTGAAATCAACATCACAAATAATGCCTTCGAGTCCAACAACTGCAGCTTTTGTAATTACAACTGTGCATCCTGCATCAAACTCAATTGTGCCTTTGTAATTCTTGATTGTACCAGTAACTTTTACTGTGTCACCAACTTTGATTGATTCTGCTTCATCACCTTTAGCTCTGTAAGCATCAATCTTTCTTGCTTCGTCTCCATTGACAACGATTGTCAATGTTACGTTCTTGTACTGTGCGCTATATACTGTAGGAATAGCTGTAACAACACCTTCAAGTGTGAATGTGCCGCTAAGGCTCTGACCATCAGCAAGTGCATAAGCTGCTGTCAAAATAGCATTTGGATCGTTAGGATCAATTACTACTTCTTCAGTTGTTGTAACTTCTTCTGTTGTAGTTACTTCTTCAGTTGTTGTAACTTCTTCAGTTGTTGTAACTTCTTCAGTTGTTACTTTTTCTGTTGTAGCTTTTTCTGTTGTAGTTACTTTTTCTGTTACTGTAGTAGCTTCTGTTGTAGCTTTTTCAGTAGTAACTTCTGTTGTAGTTGTCTTAGCTGTTGTTTCTGTTCCGTCAGCAACTGTTGTTGTCTGTGATTCTTTTCCGCCACAAGCAACGAGTGCAACTACCATAATAGCAACTAACAAGAATGCTAAAATCTTTTTCATTAAATCATTCCTCCATAAAAAATTTTCATGAAAATTTTCCCATTTCTCCTGGAAACAATATATATTATATCACACATGTGATTAATATCAAGTGATAGTTTTAATTAAATGAAATACTATCCCGAATCAAAATAAATCATTTTGACATAGGCAGCACTATTGAATAAACATCTTCTTTTGCTGACACATCTACATCTAATGGTGTACAACCATCATACCTATAGTCAAAAACACTTACTTTCACATCATTTGAAGAGGAAGTAATAGAGTATTCGGAAATATTGTTAAATGGAAGATAAATTCTGATAATCCTATGACATCCATAAGCAATTGTGGAACCCGTTTCTACCGGTTTTCCATTTTCAATCTTAACAACTTCTTTTCCTTTGTATGTAACTGAAACATCAGCTGAAGTATCCCCTATTTCTATATAGTAGTACTTCCCATCCATACTATAATTCACAGGATTCTTACTGTATAAGGGATCCATTGCTCTCAGAAACGCCAGGGTTAATTCCGGTTTGTGAGCCTGTGCCAATCCCCCAAAGTTTGATTGGGACATAAGTGGGAATAATATAGCAAAATCCAAATCATGCAAGACCATGGCTGCTATCGCAACAATCAATCCTTTGACAGCCCTCAAGACAGATTCCTTACTTATGTCTACTTTTAGTTGTTCAAGAGCATTCATGAGTACAATATCCAAATCAATTGATAACTTTGACTGGTTGTGTAAAACGTCATCGAGCAATAAATCCGTTGAATCTGTAAGCAACATGCTTCTTGCTATTGATAATAACAAATCGTACAGTGACCCTGATACATTATTCTTGCTGAAAACAAAAGTCAGTATTTCTCTTAAACCTTCTTCAAGTTTCTGAGTATAGTTCTCTCTTGTTTGTACTCCGTACAGCGTCAGATGCGAGACAAAGTCTTCCAAAAAGATTCCCTGGGTCCAATTGCAGTATTCGGAACTTGTTGTTAACTTAAAATCTTTAAGTCCCTTCATTTCAAAGTTAGAAATTGAATATTCTCCCAAAATTGAAGAGTTTGAATAACTATTAAAGAAATCGATTACTTTTCTTATATCTTTTTCATAATCGATATCATTTGTGTTATCAAAAAGAATTTTGTCAACTCCATACCTTGTAAACGACAAATCTTTCATAGCAACTTTTGTTACTAAATCATTATTGTTTACAATACAAAATATATTGTCAAACAATTCAGTTTTTGGATAGAATTCATCGTCATAATAAACACCGCGTGGTGCTTCAAAACAATATGCATACAAATCATCTTTTGCCAATGAAACATCTTGTCCCAAAATGTTATCTTTTTCATTGATGGATTCGTCGATTCTCCCTGCAGATATGTTGCATATTCCGCCGCCCCTTGAATAGCCTACCATCCAAAGCATAATGTTTCCATTGATGTCTTTGTTTTTTATGTATTCCTTAAGACTATCAATCAGAATGCAACTTCCCTCATAAAAGCCTTTGTGGTATTTATCAAATGTGTCTTCATTTCCTATAGTAAAGTTTGACGCCCATTCTGATTCATAGTTGCCGCCCCTAACTCCACATGCAATCATTTGTTTTCCATTAATTGATTTGTGACCAAAGACACAACCAAGTGAATCTGAGTTAGGTTTTTCTTTGAAATATGAATTGGGCTCAATATCCTCAAACCCCATCTTGGACAATAGATCAAAAGCATTTTTACTTTTGTTTATATATTCACCATCGTGTGAAGCAAATGAAGCTAATGCAAGTGACATTGATGCTGTTGCCAGACTTGGATTGTAAGTATTTGATGGTTTATCAAAGAAAGAATCATCATAATACATTTCAGTATCATAATCACTTGCACCCGATTGATATCTGAAAGAATATTTGGCGATATTCTTATTACAAGAGGTTGCACTCAGTAATAATACTAATACCAGAAAGACAGATAATACTCTTTTCATATTTCACCTAAACAATTGTTATAAATAGAGATAAGACACCCGAGAAAGCAATAATATACAAAGCAAGCGTTATATAGTCGACAATCTTGTTTCTTGGGCCTTTGTGCGGATGATAAAAGAACAACAACGGAATCAATAACAATGTATAGTAAGTGTAACCAAATCCCCATGATTTTGCATTTGGGATTCTGGCAACAAGTAAGTCTATAACCGATATAACGATAATAATCACACAGACCAAAGTGTTTTTGGCAAACAAGAATCTATTTCCGTTGAAATAGTTAGTTGCCATATCATCTCCGTATTTATATTTGAAGAACAATCTCAAGAAATATATGCCATACAGATATGAAACACAAAGCAATGAAAAAGTAATTCTCTCTGATGCAAACAAATAATAAGCCCAATTAGGCAAATTCCAGCCAAATGAAGTATTCGCGCCATGGAAAATGATGTATGTGAATATTATGATCATCAAAGGAATTAACGATAGTAGCCTGAATACAATGACTTTCTTCTTTGTATTCACAAACTTCGGAGTAAAATACAAGAAATACATTATAAGGAAATACATTGAAATAGTTCCAAACATATTCGGAAGTCTGTTTTTAATCACACTGAACAATAATGTCTGGTTATTGATTGACTCCAGAAGTGATACTTCAAGCACATATACTCCTATAAAAGTAAAGAAGTACAGTACGATATTCCTTATAACCCTTTTATCTTCCATATAGAGGTCAAAATCTATGAAGTACAATAAGAACATTCCCGTGTAAAAACACATCATAAACGGGTCATACATGTGTCTTACATCAGCTAAACTCAAACCCATCCCTGAAGAAGACAAAGCAAAACTAATGTATATTTGTATTCTCAGACTTGCAATTGCAACCAGTATTATTCCTATTATTTCAAACACGGTTTCCGGAATGATCGGAGTAAATCTCAAATCTGTTTTAGGAAGGGTTGTGCCCGAATGACGCAATATCAAACCGTGACTGAGTTTTCTTTCGACCCCATGCTTTGTACCGTAAGCGAATGAGAAAAAGAGTCCAAACAACATTATCAGTCCCAAAATTGCAAAAACGATTATTCCTATTCTTGATATAGTGGTTAACGTGCTTGTATATGACAGTATGCTCTGTGATTCTTCAAAGATGTCTTTACTTGAGACATTCAGCGACAATTTGTCAGCGATGAGAGTATCAAAATCTGAAAAGAATGCTTTTGCATACTGCATTACATCTTCGTCATATTTTGATTTTTGTGTACCAATTACGTAACTTTTGTTGTCAGTACTTATTGGAACATTTGTTTCTTTGTTTGTCTCATAATCAGTTATATTAGCTATATAGATATACTCATTAGAATCTAACCAGATTACATTAATAACACATCTGTATTCATCGGTCCAATAAACGGTTTTGAAATTCAATACTCCTATTTCGTCAGAATTGTACTCACCTTTCAATGATACGTACTTATTTTCTTCAACCCTGTATATTTCAGGCCTTGTCAATGAACCCGTGACTGAAAAAGAAAAACTCGAATTCTCTAAAAATGTATCATGAAAGCTCTGATAAGAATCAGAAAACAATTGTCTTCTGTTTGATGTTGCTAATGAATAAATATAAATGGAAAAAGCACACGCAGCAATTAATAAAACGCTCAAAAAAGCAGTAAATATCTTAAAAAACAATGATCCAATGAAGTCATATATTTTTACAAGGTATTTTCTTTTATGCTCTTTTTGAGCCGGGTATGAACGCTCTCCATACAAGTATTCGGAATAATCAACATTTAAAGCAGAACTTATTTTTTCAACTTCTTTATTATTTGGCTTTAAATATCCGTTTTCAATCAAATGGTATTTTATATATCCAATTCCTAGTTTTTTAGCAAATTTATTCTCCGAGAGTCCCAAAGACATTCTCTCATTATACAAATACATATTGTAGCTATCCATGCCTATGAGCTCCCTTCGTTTTAATATAGAAATTATATCATATTATATTGGTATATACAAACAAATATGCACTCCGAACTTGGAGTGCATATCAATTAAAATCTTCTAATATTTTTCTCAGAGCATCAGCTTCTTTGGGAAGTGATTCAATTCTGTCGTCGGGCATAAACTCGAGCAAAAGTTTTTGGGTCCCATCAAAGCATTCCAAATACTTTTTCCATAATTTTGCACCCGTCTCTAACTCAAATTTATCTTTATCTTTCCAATTGAAAACATGAATGTTAACTGTGTATGGAGCAATCATTTTTGCGCTTAAACAATTGTATGCTTCGTCTTTAAACTGATTTGGCTGCCAATACATTTTAAACACGTTTCTGTTAACATTTTTCATCAACTCAATTGTTGAATCAATTGAATCAGTAAGGGTTTTAGGATGACATTCACAACAAATAACAGACCCGAATTTTTCAGCCATTCTAGACAACTTGTCGCAATCCCTATATATTTCTTCTCTCTCTTTGCTGGAATAATCTTCAGAAGCCTTTGTTCCCATCCAAATTCTCAAAGTGTTTGTTCCCAGTAACTTGGATGCATTCAAATATCCGACAAAATCATTTGGATCATCTCTTCCAACTTTGAAATAAGTGCCATATGATGATGTTTTGATTCCATATTTTTCTGACAGCTTGTTAATTATATCAATGGCATCCGGGTTATTGAATGGGGCGTGAACATCACTACCCCATTCAATATATTCCAAATTTGTTTCTGATACCCTTTGTATAATGTCTTCAACAGAATGATTTCTAAAAGATATAGAGACTAGTCCTGTCTTAAACATTTGTTTGTACCCAAAACTAACCGGCAATAAGCTTGACAATCATATCCCAAACTGATGTTACACTTGCAAGAACAGGAACAAGTATGAGAGAGATTACTGACATTAGTTTGATCAAAATATCCATAGCCGGACCAGCTGTATCCTTAAGAGGATCGCCAACTGTATCGCCTGTTACAGAAGCTTTGTGTGTGTCGGATCCCTTGCCGCCGAAGTGACCGTTTTCTATAAACTTTTTAGCGTTATCCCAAGCACCGCCCGCATTAGCCATAAATACGGCAAGCATTATTGCGGATACAAGTGCGCCTATAAGCATACCGCCAAGGCCTTGTGAACCTATCAAAAGACCGCACAAAATAGGTGAAACTACTGCTATGATAGCAGGAAGAACCATTTCTTTCAAAGATGCCTTTGTTGAAATATCAATACAACGATTGTAATCAGGTACTTCTGTTCCCTTCAGAATTCCAGGTTTTTTCTTGAATTGATCACGAATTTCTTCAACCATCTTATTTGCTGCTTTTCCTACTGAAGAAATAGTCAAGGCGCTGAACAAGTATGGAAGCATACCACCTATAAGCATTCCTATAAGAACCTTTGGATCAGACAAAACTATTTGTACACCTGCTGCTTCTATGAAAGACACGATGAAAGCAAGCGAAGTAAGTGTAGCTGAACCTATACAGAAGCCTTTGCCTATAGCTGCTGTTGTATTACCAACAGAGTCTAATTTATCTGTTATTTCTCTGACATTCTCCGGAAGTTCTGCCATTTGAGCAATGCCACCAGCATTATCCGAGATCGGGCCGTATCCATCAACTGATACTGTAATACCGGCTGTAGAAAGCATACCGACTGCAGCAAGAGCAATTCCGTATGAACCATTAAAGAAGAATGCAATTACGATTGCTGATGCTAAAACAGCTATCGTCAGAGCAGTTGATTTCATTCCCGAACCAAGACCTGCAATGATGTTCGTTGCATGTCCGGTCTGGCTCTCTTGTGCGATTCTTTGTACTTCTTTATAGTCTGATGAAGTATAGATTTCAGCAATAAATCCAACACCTATTCCTGATGCAAGACCTGCTGCTATTGAAATGATGAGTTTCCAGTCACCAACATAGAACAGTGCAAGGAAAACAGTTGCTAACAAAACTATTCCCGTAGCAATGTATGTTGCTATATTCAATGCTTTATGTGGATTGCTCCAGTTTTTCAGTCTGAAGAAAATAACAGACAAAACTGATGCTATAACACCAACTCCGCAGATTAAAACTGGGAAAAGAATGTATTTCATAGATAAAGCATCTTTTGTTGTAAAGGTTAAAAGAGCCATTGTGAGGCAAGAAATGATTGAACCAACATAAGATTCAGTCAAGTCGGATCCCATTCCTGCTATATCACCAACGTTATCGCCAACGTTATCTGCTATAGTAGCAGGGTTTCTCGGGTCATCTTCAGGCAAGTCTGTCTCAACTTTACCGACAAGGTCAGCGCCTACATCGGCTGCTTTTGTATAAATTCCGCCGCCAACACGGCTGAACAAAGCTATCAATGAACATCCAAGCGAATAACCAGCCAAAATATGGATAGGTTCCTGCATGTCACCTGTAATCAGGTAAGCAATAAGGAATATTGCGGAAAGGCCGAGCAAACCAAAACCTACTACAGCAAGACCTAAAACAGATCCTCCTGAAAAGGCAACTCTGAGCGCTGAAGGCATTCCCTTTTCGTTTGCCATAAATGTCGTTCTTGCATTAGCTTTTGTTGCAATAAACATTCCGACCCAACCTGCAGCTGCAGAAAAACCAGCACCAACAACAAAACATAAAGCCGGTTTCCAACCAACAGCTTCTGCGCCTTGCAAAGCAGGAATAAGACCAAGCAAAGCTAATACAGCGCCGATTCCTATAATAAATGGAATTATGACTTTATATTCTCTAGTCAAGAAAGTCATAGCGCCTTTGTGGATGTACTTACTAATCTCTTCAACTTTAACATTTGTAACTTTAATTCTCGATACTTTTCTGAAAAGAACGAAAACATAAAGCAATGTAATCAATGTTGAAAAGACTACAAGCAATAAACAAAGTGATTGTTCATTCATGAAAAAAACCTCCGTTTTTTAGTACCAAAGTATTATATCACATGCCTATAGTCATTTCACAAAAAATATATAGGTATGAGCACTTCTCTTAATTAATGTTAAAAAAACGTTTTAACAATTGTATAAAAGTGTTCTTTTTTCAACAATTATCGCTGCTGTATGTTATGACAGCAGCGAATATGAGTATTATTGTTTTTGATATGGAATATCTGCAAATACAGTATCCACAAGTGAGTGGTATTCCTGCCATGCTTCAAATTCCTCGAGTTCTTTGAGTAAAATGTCAATAGTTCTGTAGTACCAAGCCTGTTGAGCCGGGTCCTTTTGATTAAACATCTTCCATATCTCGTGGCCGTTAATCTTCCACATCCTGTAGAATGAGCGCATGTTTGACAACTTATCTCCGAGCCACAACATTTTTACAGCGATATCATCTGATGACTCCAAATCATGAAGTGATTGTGATTTTCTGAAATGCCAACTATCCGCTCTGGATAATTCGGGCCATCTATCTTCTGTTTCAGAAGCTACAAGTTCTGCCACGCGATCGCCAAAATTATATTTTAATTCTTCAAATGTTGTATTTGTATCTTCAATAGTGTCATGTAAAACTGCAGCAGACAATACTTCTTCATCACTAGTCATTGTCCCTACTATTACAGCCGCTTCCAATGGATGAAGAATATATGGGTTGGTTTCGCTTTTTCTCACCATTCCGCCATGCTTTTCCATCGCAAACAACAGCGCTTTATCAAATAAAGTCATACATGCCTCTTATAAGTTCTTCTTTAGCTTGAGAATGTTTTGTCCGTTCTTGTATTCGTAACTGATATCATCCATTATCTTCTTAGTCATGAATATGCCCAATCCGCCAATTTGTCTATCGTTAGCAGAGAGAGTGATATCAGGATCTTGTTTTGCCAACGGATCATAAGGAACTCCGTTGTCTATAAATGAGATACATACGCAAAGAGGATTGTCAAATACTTCAACTCTTACCATAGCGCTTCCCAGTCTGGGAGCATATGCGTAATGCGCAATATTTACGAATATCTCTTCGACAGCCAATCCTATTTGCATTTGGGTCTTTGGCGGACAATCTGTTTCTTCCAAATGCTTGTTGACGAAGTTCTGAACCGCTTCTAAATTATCTGTTGTAGCTTCAATCAACAATTCGTTCTTTGAAAACAACAGCGTATCAGTACAATTGAGCAATTCAATCAATTCATTTGTCCAGAACTCAATTTCTTTCTTTGTGTTTTCTTGTTCAAGACCTTTTCTTCTTATAGAACGTCTGATCAAACGCGCATAGCCGATAATTCTTGCTTTGTTTTCAACTTCTTCGATTTTTCTTTCATTTGTTGTTCCTATATACTGAGCAAGGAATTGTCTCCAGAATTTCTTTGCTGTCTCGCTATCAAAGCCCTGGAATTTTACTACAATATCTTTGTTTATTTCTGAGAAACCAACAAACGCATTGTAGATGCTTCCTAATTCAAATATTGGATTACCAACAGACAAGGTATCCATATCAATTAGCAATACTTCATCGTTTTGCAATTGCAAATTCTGTGTATGATAATCGCCATGAATCATGTGATTATCCTGAGGAACATCTTCGATAAGTGAAATCAGTTTCTCTCCTGCTTCCTTAGGAAGATAATCCTTCATGAATTCAGCCCATCCAAGTGCGGTCTTTTTCATGTCAGGAAGTTTGCCGTTCGGAACTACTGTTCCGTGAATTGTTTTCATCATTTTCACAAATTCATTGACACACCAATCAAATTTATCCGGTTGAGTCTGAATTATCTTGGAAAAAGATGTAGCATTCAACAATTCAAAAACGCTTCCGTAGCTATTTCCGACTTTAACAATATCATAGGATATTGCAGTAGGAACTCCAAGAATGAGCGCGAGTTTTGCAACTTCTCTTTCATGCTGGATATCATCAAGGGCATCCGGGTTCTTGTAAACCTTTACTACATTGTCCCTGTCTATACGATATATAGTACCATTGGCACCTTGGCCTATTACTTCGCATCCTTCGATGGAAACAACTCTGTATGCTTTTTTTACTGTCATCATTTCAGTAAAACCGGTCATTTCAAATATATCATAAACATCAGTCGAAACATTTACTACAGAGAGATCCGGATGTGACTTTTTCAATCTCAGAATTATTCTCAGCCCGGCGCTCGAAATATAGTCAAGTGCTGAAGCATCCAAGACAACTGGCTCATTTTTGACACCATTTAATTGTGCCACCAATTCATTTTCAACTTGATTTGCATTTGTTGAGTCTATTCTACCTTTTAATTCAAGATTCATTAGTCAAATCCCCCTATTGGTTAAGTCTCGTGAGCAACTCATGACTGAAGCCACGAGCTTCGTGAAGGGCTAAATCACCTTCGCCCAAACACATGGTGGACACGCACCAATATTCCTTGTGAACTACCCACCACCTGTTTACACTGAGGTGGGGCTTCATAGATGATTTGCATCATCCAATCTTTTTTACTCTTCGATGCAGGTATCCCCACAAGCATAAGGAGTCTAGCCCCGGCGTCCCGACCGGTTATGTAATCCTTTTCGCACTCTTTCTCACAATTCATCTCGCCTCCTATAGAGGAGGGAGACTTCTTGCTGAGTGCTGGTTAAACATAGGACAAAACTCAAAAAGCCACAGAACTATCATGACCCAAAATAAAAGGTCATATCAGTTCTTAATTGTCTGACTCATTGTATATTATTCAATAGTCAAAATATCACTAAAGCCAGTAACCTCAAGTATTTCCATAACTGTTTCACTGACGTTGATAATCTTCATTCCGCCCTTTTTGGACATTGTTTTTTGTGAAACAAGCAATACTCTCAAACCAGCTGATGAAATATAGTCCAGTTTTGCAAAGTCGAAAACAAATTCATCCACTTTTTCTGCAGCTTCTCTGATTTGATTCTCAAAACTAGCAGAAGTATTCGTGTCAAGACGACCTTCCAAAGCAAAAACCGCCTTATTATTTTCGATTGTTTTGTTAATATTAAGCATATTCATTTCCTCCAAATAAGGATATTTTATGTTAATATATATTACCAATGTTATTGGTGAATGTCAATCATCGTTAGGGTCATTTTTTATTAAGCTAATTTACAAAGTGGTGTGATAACTTGACTTATTGTTTTTCTTTGGTATAATGTTATTACAAAGAGCCGAGTTGATTCCTTAGTTCAAAGTCGGCCATTTTTTTCGCCTTTGAGGAGGAAGCTAAATTGAATAAAATCAGAGTTTTGTTTCCTTTTGTCGAGGCTGGTTTTGGTCATATCATGCCAATGAAGGCAATAGTTGAGACCTTCCAGAAAAAATATGGCGATAAAGTTGAAGTCATATCTTCAAACTTCTACACTGAGACTTCAGACAAGCATCTGATAAGATATGAAAAAATGCTTACCAATCAAGTCAGATTGTACAACATTTCACCCCATATAGGGTATTTGGTAACATTTGCCAATTCTTTGTTCGGAGCTACATTATCCAATTGGGGATCGGTAAAACTTGTTGGACCTATATCCTGCAAAAGAGCAATAGAACACATGGAAGAATTGAAACCTGATGTCGTGTTCAGCACGCACTGGTCTCCGAATTACTATGCTGAAAACATGAAGAACAAACCTTTAACGGTTCTCTTTTGCCCTGATGCAAGATTAAGCAAATTATACTTCTACAGAAGCGATTTGGCTCTTATAAGCATGCCGCATGGTTATCATATAGCTTTGAGACACAAAAGATTCAATTTAAACAATTTAAAGCTTGTCCCTTTCCTGATCAGAAATGAAGCATTCGAAATCTTCAAAACAGACAAAAAAGAATTGAGAATGAGATTGGGTATACCTGTTGACAACTTCACCATTATACTTGCAGAAGGCGGATACGGAATCGGCAAAATTGAAAGCATGAGTAAGTTGTTGGTTAAAGAAAAAATACCGCTTACAGTAATTGCCATTTGTGGGACAAATAAGGGACTGTACAAAAGACTTAAATCTCTTCAGAGCACAGAATATGTGACATTATTGCCAATGGGCTTTTCCGATAGAATATTGGAATATGAAGCTGCCTCAGACATTTTTTGCGGTAAAAGCGGGAACATTTTGGCTGAGTCAACTTTCTTTGGAGTCCCATCAATAGCAACCCACTTTGCCAATAAAATTGAGGAAAACATTGCAGACCATTACATCAATACAGTCGGGTGTACAATAAAAGAGTTTTCGCCTAAAAAAGCGGTTAGAATGATACATCATTTCGCAACTGATGATAGATTGCTGGAACCCTATAGAACTGCTGCCTTGAATTATCATGAGCATTTTGGTGCGGAGCAAGCAGCGGATGAGCTCTGGAAAAAAATAGTCGAAAAATATCCTGACATTAAATAATTATAAAAAGGACTTGGTAAGCCAAGACATTCATTTAACATGACATATTTAGAAATTGTTCAATTAGTGTTTAATATCATATTCACTATTATGGGTGCAATTATGGCACATTTCGTCATATTTGCAGTTGTCGGTATTTTCAAAAGAAAAAAATTTCCGAAGACTGATAGAATCAACAAATATGGGCTTATTATACCCGCAAGAAATGAGGAAAAAGTTGTTGCTGGACTTATAGAAAGCATACAAAAAAACAATTATCCTCAAGATAAATTGCAGATTTTTGTGATTGCCCACAACTGCACTGATAAAACAGCTGAAATTGCACGAAAACATGGAGCAACAGTGTATGAATACAATAACCCAAACGAATGTACTATGGGATATGCATTCAAATATTTGTTCTCTTGCATTGAGAAAGATTATGGCACACAAAACTATGATGGTTTCTTTATGTTCAACGCCGATAATTTATTAGATGCCAACTATATCTCCAAAATGAATGATGCTTTTGAGTATTACAACAAAGAATCAGTAATCACATCATACCGAAATTCAAAAAATTATGGTTCTAATCTTATTTCAGGTCTTTATGGTTTGTATTTTTCTGAAGGTTGCAGACTTGAAAGCGCAGGAAGAACAGTATTAGGTTGTTCGACTCGTGTGCAAGGTACTGGATACCTAATCAGTTCGAAAGTTGTAAAGAATGGTTGGCCATATGTTTCTCTGACTGAAGACTGGGAATTCTCAGCTGATCAAATATTGCACGACAATAAGATTCGATATTGTGATGAAGCTATCTTTTATGATGAGCAACCAGTAAACGTTCGTATTATGTGGCGTCAGAGACTTCGCTGGGCAAGAGGACACTTGCTTGTGTTCTATGCAAGATTTACTGATTTGTTTAAGCACTTATTTAAAAAAGGAACAAAACATCGCTTTTCCCTTTACGATATCACTGTGAATATACTTCCATCCCCAGTTATGATGGCTTTTCTACAATTGTTACAATTAGTTTTAGTGTTAATCACGCCTTTAATTGACAGGAGTGTAACAATGAATCAGGTCTTGTTCGGAGACACTGCAAACTTGTTATTATCCGGTGGATTAGTATATTCGACAATAAGATCTGCAATAATCTCTTCATGCGGCTTAATTCTTTCAGCAATTCTTGTATTCATTCTTGACGGCAAAAGAATCAAAAATGTCAGCTTATTGAAAAAAGTTCTTATTTGCATCTTTTGGCCAATATTTTTGCTCATTCAATTACCCATCGAAGTTCAGGCTTTCTTTTCAAAAAAACTTGGATGGAAAACAATACCTCATGAAGATCAAACCAAGTTTGAACATGTAAACTAAATATATTCAACAATTAAGGCTGTTTATACCTGCCGGCAAGTGCCAAAGGTAGGTTAAACAGCCTTTTCTCTGTTTCACTTTATATCTAAAAACCAATGCAAAATATTTACACAACCTTTTGAATAAGGCACTGATGACTGGATTAAAACTCTTTGTTTTCCATCAGAATCTTCAAGAACTATATTATTTGAGTAGTATGCAGTCTGACCATGTTCATCTGAATAAATGTATTCTCCGTCATCCCAATGAATTCCGTCAAGACTCGTGTACAAAACGAAATCCATAGGATAATCCCTATATGGTTCTTTTTGATTGCATCCGGATCTTCCGTGAAGAATGTATCCGTTTTTCAGTTTTGCAACCTGTGGATTGCGTATTCTCTTCTTACAATAGCTATTTCCAGTTTCAGTCCATGTCAATCCCATATCCGGGCTGATGCAATAAAACATGTTGAACTCATCGTCCTGATTATACTGGTAACAAATAAGGCTTCCGTCATCTCTTATAGCCATATTGCCGTATGCATGATGGAAAGTCTCTCCCGGAAGTTCGGAACGAAGCTTGAATGTTTCACCATAATCCGAACTTTCATAGATATAGTACCTGTGTTCAGGATTTACAGCGAGAAAATCATCATTAGCAAGAAGTAATAAGTAAATGACACCGTCTTTTACTAATGCATCATAAATTCTTCCCTTTTTATCACAAATAAGTTTAGGTTCAGACCAAGTTTCTCCGCCATCATTACTTTTTATAACGATAGGCTCTAGGTAAGGTTCCCATCCATTGACATTTTCATTTCTGATACAAAGAGCAACTATTTCGTTTTCCTGAGTAGATACAGCCTTTTCACAACTTATTGTAAATGGTTCATTGATTAATGCGTAGTAAGAATATGGCAACGTCTTTCCTTCATCCCAAGTTACACCGCCATCGCAGGATCTTTTGTATTCCAGCCATCCAAAACCATTGTGTCCAGGCGCCCACTTATTTCTTTTTCCGGAGCAATTTGAATAGAAAGCCATCACATGATTTTTCTTATACTCAACTAAAGCATGGCTCAGATGTCCGCTTCTGTGATTTTTCTCATGGTTGACAAACATTTCTCCTCCCTCAGGAGTAAGTGTGTATTCAAGATAATGTTCCATTATTTACCTCTCATTCAAGTGTCCAAATCATCTGTTTGATGATTGAAAAATTGTTTTCTTTTTCATACCAAATCGTCAACAATGACCCATCTTTTCTTTGAATGGTAGCCGGATATCCCAAATCGCTGCTGGGAGCATTTTCAGTTAATTTTATTTCTTCACCGAATGTTTCTCCGCCGTCTTTGCTCACTATCGCTCTGATGCCCATGTTTCCGTTTCTGCATGCGTATGACATGACAAGCTCTTTGTTTTCAGTCATCAGAAGATGTGGTGGTGAGCCGGCAAGCGTCGGGATAATCTGTTTAGGTACAGTAAAAGTCTTTCCTCCGTCATCTGAGTGTGACAAGAACACCGTGAACATCGGATGCTCATTATATCTTTGCGCCCTTATGGCGACAAGTATTCTAGCGCTTTCAAGTTGTAACGCATGGGGTTCACAGGAAAAGCCTACTCCGAATTCGTCTTCGCATCCGGGAATTGTTGAAATTATATGAAAATCTTCATTATCATCCATGACCGCACAACAAACTCTGGAGTAATCTTCAACAGCTTTTGGATCTTTGTTTGCAAACTCTCTTCCGACCCATATTATTCTGCCGTCATTTGCTTTAAATGGACCGTGAGGACTAGTTACAGGGCTCTTTTTCAATCCTTCAAAAGTATAGCCGCCATCTCTGCTTATTTTATATGTTGAAGCCCAATATTTATCTACATCATCCTGAGAAATAGTATTGACGTATGCCATCATCAATTTTACTCTCTCTCCGAAATCTCCGCTTCTGAGGCTGTTTGCTATCCAGTTCAATTGATCCTGAGGCTTGTTGTTGAAAGATGTAACAATAACCCTTTTACCATCAACACATATGCCGCTGTCTCTGTCATCAAGAGGAGTGTCAATTAAAACTGCTGGTCTAGTCCATGTTTGTCCTTCATCACTGCTGTAAGATATAACTGCTTTTCCAAAAGGACAAAGATGTCTGAGTCTGAAACCCGAGCAAACTGCTGCAAGTCTTCCATCATATAATCTAGCAATGCTTGGCCAAGCAAAATATCCGAATACTGAGTCCGGATTATCTATGATAGTTTTTGGTGATTGAATGATTCTCATAAGAATTCTCCCTTTATTATCTTCAAAACAATGATAACATATGAAAAAGCACAAATAAATAGACATTTGACAAAAATAAACTTGTATTTAATCTTTCTTATGAATAAAATATTTATGAACAACAAAGAGACATACTTTTTCATTTTGATTATGTTTCCTTTAAGGAAGGCAAATTATGGATTTCTATCTAAGTTCAATCATTCTTATAGAACTATTAATGGCTGCAATGACGATACATGTCATCCGCTACTCAGGTTTTAATAACCAGCAAAAGGGATGGTATATTGGCACTTTTGTAACCGTTATGATTTGTTCTGCCGCTGAATATGCTGTACATTGTGGTTACTATGATCCAAAATTTGCAACAATTCTCACAATCATAACTGTAATTCAGTTCTCATTGGCTCCTCCTTTGGCTGTGTTCTTTGTAGGTGCGCTTGGTCTTCACAAGGCATCCAAAAGAGCTCTTTGGTTCTTTATACCTCATGCAATAATAGAAATAGTGTCAGCCCCATTCGGATGGATTTTTAAATTTGCAGAAGACGGATATCACAGAGGAAGTTTATTTAGTTTATACTCTGCTTTCTATTTTGTTAGTTTAATTTTCCTAATGGTAAGCATGGTAGTGGTGGGCAGGAAATTCAAGCACAGAGATGGTGTTACTATTATAATGGTAGTATTGATTCTTATTGCAGGAATATTGCCGGTAACATTCTTGAATATTCACACCGCTTATATAAGCATAGGAATGGCAGCGTGCCTCTGTTATATTTACTACAACGACCTTGTTCAGGAAGATACAAAAGCTGAATTGATATCCAAACAGCAAAGAATAACAGATATGCAGGAACATATGATTTCAGGACTTGCAAGTGTTATTGAAAGCAGAGATACAGAAACCGGTGAACATGTATCAAGAACAAGACAATATGTTAAGATGATTTCTGAAGGTGCAAAGAAAGAAGGAATTTACACTAATGAAATTGATGACAATTTCATTTCTTTGATGTATACTTTGGCCCCAATGCACGATGTTGGAAAAATAGTAGTTTCAGATACTATTCTGAAAAAACCTGCCAGATTGACTCCCGAAGAATATGAAGAGATGAAAAAACACGCTTCTTCAGGAGGAGTTGTAGTCAGACAGATATTATCCGGTATAACTGATGAAACATACCTCAAATTTGCTTCAGATATTGCAACATATCACCATGAAAGATGGGACGGAAGCGGATATCCCGAAGGACTAAAGGGCGAAGAAATACCTCTCTGCGCAAGAATAATGGCCATAGCTGATGTTTATGACGCTTTAATTTCTAAGAGGTGCTATAAAGAAGCTATTCCTGTTGACAAAGCAATTGAAGTCATAAAAGAAGAGTCAGAAACTCATTTCGATCCAAAGCTGGTCGATGTCTTCTTGAAATACGTAAATAGCTAATAAAAAATGGATGGATTATGACAAAATCATTTTCCATCCTTTTTTTTACTTGGTGAATTCATCCCAAGGAATATCCACTTTAACCTTTTTAGTCAATATATCATCTACATGCATTAAAAGCGGAAAATCATTAAGATCCAGTTCCCCTTTACCTGCTTTAATTCTTATAGCTCTTGCAACTCTCCTGGCAACAACCAACGACTCCAAGGTGACTCCGGAGAGTTCTTTTTGTGCCTGGTCTATGTCCAATCCTCTTCCCAGCAAAATGCCAACGAGTCGAGTTCTTCCGCCATATACTGTGACATATAAGTCGCCAAAACCAACCGCTCTGTTATCTATGGTATCAGCTCCCCTAAGCGATAGGAGTTTTGTCATTTCTTTTGTGGCTTGTCCGAACACTGCTGCCTGTGAATTATAATGCAATTCACTGTCAATTCCATATTCCTTTTGGTTTACCCCAATAGTCAGAGCGACCGCCAGTGCATAACCATTTTTCAGAGCCACTGCTGTTTCAATACCGATAACGTCCGTAGTAATGTTTATGTGATAGTAGCTAGTCTGCATCACTTCTTTAAGATGTTTTAGAGTATCTATATTCCTGCCGCAAAAAGACACTACTGTCTGATCGTGTGCAACCAATTCATAGCTTGTACATGGACCGCCTACGGCATTCAAGTCGACAGCAATTCCCTTTTCCTTGCACTTTTGTTCCCAATATTCTGGATAAGATATAAGACTGCCGTCCTGAAGATCAATTAACCCCTTTGTCACGGTCAATACTGGAACGCCTTTTGGAATTCGAGGCAATACATAATCAGCAAACCAGTCAACTCCAAAACTTGACACCCCACCAATTACCATATCAGCGTTTTTCAATGCATCATCCAATTCTTCTATTTGATAGTATTCAACTCCACTTGGAAATGGAGTTGAGAACTTTGGATGCTTTCCTGTCTTCCTGCATTCATCTATTATTTCTTTGTCCAGATGAGTTCCTACAAGTCTGACTGTATGGCCATTTTCCCTGGATGGGAATGCCAAAGCAGACCCCATCATACCGGAACCTACTATTACTACAATTTCCTTTTTCATTGATTCTCCTAGAGATTAGTTATTGTCAAAATACTCAACTAGTGTTTTTCCTGTTTCGTAAACATAATTCAACCACGTTGGCAACAATTTCATTGGAAGATCCCCATAAGCAAATTCAAATGAAAGCTTTCCTTTATATCCTGCTCTATTGAGTACGCTCATATTCTCTTTCCAATCGGTGTCACCTAAAAACGGAACCAAATGGAGATCTTTGTCAAAATAATTATCATGAACATGAGTACAAACAACATATTTGCCCACTTGTTTCAATGCGTCAATCATACCATCTTTTCCATAAGCGCACTTGGCATGACCGAAATCCCAACAGCATGCAACATTTGGTGTGTTGAATTTTTCGATAACAGCTAATAATTCTTCAACTCTTGATGTGAACCTGGATTTTCCGTCTATAATGGAATACCTGTATGAGTTATCTTCAAAAACATTTTCAACAGCTACTGTCATTCCGTTCTTTGCCGCATACTCAACAAAAGGATTTAAGTATTTGCATGTGAAATCCAATATCTCTTTTTCATCGTATTTGTCTCTTGTTTTGTATTCATCAGCATGGACAACTACATATTTTGCATTCAATATTTTAGATATTTCAAATACTCTTCCAAAATATGTAAAGAACATATTCTCATCAAATTGCTGGTATCTGTTAAAAGGCGCGTGTGTCTGCTCAACATTAATACCGCATTTTTCCAGAGTTTCCCTGTCTTTTTCAGCTTTTTCAATGTAGTTATCTGAAATGAAGTCAGAAGTATAATCAACATGTTTAAAACCCGCTGCACTTAGAAAACCGGAAACATCTTCCAGATTACGAACAACTCTGTGATTATTATCCTGTAATAAATAATTTGCAATTATTGATAGTTCCATAATTGACTCCTAAACAATTAACAATTGTATTATATGCTGTTAGATATAATCCTCTCAAAAAAATTATACCCTTTTTTCATAGAGATAACAACAATGTATAAAAAAAAGCCTCTCTTGCCAAATCTGACAAAAGAGGTTGTGGTGGTCGGAGTGACTGGATTTGAACCAGCGGCCTCAACATCCCAAATGTCGCGCGCTACCATCTGCGCTACACCCCGATAAACATTTAACGCTCACTTATTATAACACGATTTGTATTTTTGTCAAATAGATTTTTCATTTACCAGTAAAAATTGTTCTTTAATTGATTTTTAATAAGTAATAATATATAATTTGACTGGTATGGAGGCAAATATGACAAGAGAGAAAAAATCGGAAATTATTTATATCATCAAATTTATACTGGGTTTAGCATTCGGTGTTACACTTATAGTTTTTCCAGGAAAATCAATTGACGCTATATGTTATATCATGGGTATTGCTGCTATAGCACTCGGTATAATAGGAATAGTTGTTTATATAACTAAAAATGAAATCAAGTTTAATAGTTTGACTTTGATATTGAGTGTCATCTGCATTATTTGCGGTATTGTACTCTGCATTCATCCTGAATTCGTGAAAAGAATAATTCCTACAATTGTAGGTTTGTTCATCATAATAGACAGTGCAATAAAAATTGTTTCAACACTGAACATCAAAGGAAAAAGTCCTTATTGGACACTGACATTCACTCTTTCTCTAATTGGACTTGTACTTGGCATTTTGGTTATTGCATTTGGAGATAAAGTAGCAGACATTATTGCTATATTATCCGGCGTTGCTCTTTTAGTCGAATCTATCGAGAGCTTCATTATTTTCCTTGCATTTAAAAAGCACATAAAATCCAATACAGGTAATGTTACATTGGAAAGTACAGAATATTCAGTAAAAAGCAGCGAATCACTCGATGACTCTGACTCACAGAATTGACGGTGATTAATATGTCAAAAAATATTAAAACAATACTGACGATAGTTTTTTGTCTAACTTTTGTTGTTTTATTGGGATTAACTGTTCTGAGAACTGTTTTACTCGTCAACAATTATGATCTAACGACAAAACAATTTGATATCGGATCAACTAACCTGACTCATTTAATCCTGATTCTTTCATTTGCAGTTGCTATTATTCTTTTTGTTTCTTCATTCATCGTGAAAAAACACGAAGTGAAAGAATTCAAGATTTCAAGTATTACAAAAATGGTTTCTTCTGTATTATTAGTTGGTTCTACTATTTCAAATGCTGTTTATTTAGTAAATTCAGATCCAAACAATTATTCTACATCAAACACATTTTCTTCATACAAGTTGCTATTGATTCTATGGTCCATTTTCGCCTTACTGTCAGTAGTATATCTTGTATATTCAATTGTACAAAAAGATAAAGATTTAGGTGCCCTTTCAATCGTATTACCATTGTGGGCGGGCATGGGTATTCTGTCTTCGTATTTTAATCCCGATTGTTCCCTTATGGACAACAACAAAACTATTTTTTGTTTCATCCTGATGAGTGCGGCAATTATGTTTATTAAGGCCTCAAAAAACAAGGTATATGAAGAAAACAATTACCTGACAACCCTTTTATCTTCTGTTTTATCTGTCGGTTTATCTGTTCTGTTTTTGATACCTAACATTATTTATGTGATATCAACTAAGAGTCCGATTACTCTATGGGGCATGGAAAACTTATGTGCATTATTTATTCTGATCTACTCAATTAATGTCATGATAGTTTGCTTGAAAAACGAAAAAACAAATTAATGAATTTCAATAAATAAGACCTATGATTTTTTAGTCATAGGTCATATTTTTTTATAATTGAATGCAATCTAGTATGAGCATTATAACAAAGCCTGAAATGAATGACCACACACCATAGTGATCATGTCCTTCACTTGTCATTTCAGGTATCATTTCTTCTGAAACAACATAAATCATGCATCCCGCTGCAAAAGCTAATGCCCAAGGCATTATACCCTGTATTTGCATTGCCAAAAACAATCCGGCAATACCTGCTATCGGTTCTACTATTCCCGACATCATACCGAACAAGAAAGCCTTTTTAGATGATCCTGTTTCAGCTTTAATTGGTAAAGATACTACAGCTCCTTCAGGAATATTCTGTATTCCGATACCTATTGCCAAAAGCAATGCTCCAACCAAAAGCGCCGCGTTCTCTTTTTGGGATAAGGCAACACCGAATGCTATACCTACCGACAATCCTTCAGGAACATTGTGAATTGTAACTGCCAAAAACATCTTGCTTGTTTTTGACATTTTTTGTACATGCATTCCTTCTTCCTGATTCTTATTGCTGTGAATGTGAGGAACTATCTTATCTATACCCCACAAAAACATTGCGCCTAAAACGATGGATATTGCTACAACAGACCAACTGGGCATATATGAGACACTTGATTCCAGCGCAGGTTTTATCAATGAAAAGAATGAAGCAGAAAACATAACTCCCGCTGCAAACCCAGTAAAGATTTTTGTTAGATTAGGAGATATTTCTTTTTTTCGTATAAAGAATACAAACAGAGAGCCTAGTGTTGTACAAACAAAAATTAAAGCAATGCCTATTACCGGATATAAAATGTCGATCACAAAAACTCCCCCTTTTCCTTTTTTCTATATATTTTTTCTGTAAGCGCAGTTAGCGCTAGCTAACTATTATATCACCCCAAAATATAAAATACTAGATTGTTATTGATCAATTCTTTTGATAAACACTGCCGGATTTCCTCCGACCATTGTATTAGCTTCTACATCTTTAGTAACTACAGACCCAGCTGCCACTACACTGTTTTCTCCGATTGTAACACCGGGACAAATAATGGCACCTATACAAATCCAAGCATTGTTTTTAATAACTACCTTTTTGAAATAGTATTTGTTGTGCCTGTCTTTATAATCATGATTAACTGTCGCTATCTTGACATCAGGCCCGATTAAAACGTTGTCTTCTATCTCTATTATTCCTGCGCTCAAAAATGTTGCGCCTTTATTTATGGTAATGTTCTTTCCGAATTTCATTCTTCTTCCGCAATCGCAGTAAAAAGGAGAAACAATCGCAATGGAATCATCAATTTTTGTTTGGAATAGTTCATACAGCAGTTCTCTATATCCATCATCCGTAGGTTTCATGGAAGAAATTTTAAGGCATAATGCATGAGAGCGAATCATTTCTTTTTCAGCACTTTCAAAGTACGCTTCATCCTTATATGCCACACCGTTTTTATCTACTATCTCATAATAATCTTTCATTCAACTTCACCTTTTACAAATAACATATTGAAAATAAAAAAATGACCTTGATAAATATCATCAAAGCCATCCTAAAATATGGGGTGGATACTCGGACTTGAACCGAGGGCCTTCAGGGCCACAACCTGACGCGCTAACCACCTGCGCTATATCCACCATATAAAAAATAGGCAAAAACAGAATTGGATGGTGGGGGCAGAGGGGTTCGAACCCCCGACCTTCTGCACGTCAAGCAGACACTCTAGCCAGCTGAGCTATGCCTCCAATATGGCGTGCCTTGGGGGATTCGAACCCTCGACCTACTGCTTAGAAGGCAGTTGCTCTATCCAGCTGAGCTAAAGGCACATAATGGAGCGGATGATGGGAATCGAACCCACGTGACCAGCTTGGAAGGCTGATGTTCTACCATTGAACCACACCCGCGTTAACGCTCTGTTTTTAGCCGCTAGACCATATTAACACAACGATTCTTATTTGTCAACAAATAATTTGCAATCTTTAGCCATTTTCGTGCATTTTTTTAGAGCGTATTAGCAATAATAATCAGTGATGAACTTTCGTAAAACTTGTAACCTTTTTATCTTCATCAAACGATATTTCAAAAGTAGTCGGATCTATGAAATCTTCATACGTTCCGAGATTATATAACCATAAATCAGAATTATCCGTTAGACTATAATCTTTGTTATCAGGGGCTCCCAAAAGCTCTTGTACTTGTTGTTTTGTCAAACCAGTCAAATCGTATTGTTCAACAAAAGAATTAATCAATAATCCCCTGTAATTATGGTCATCAGACGCATTTTCCCACTTCTCTTTTGTCCACTTGCTGTATTCCTTGAAATATGCATTTGTACCGACGAATGAACCGACAAGAATGATAAGACTTAATGCAATTGTTAATGACAATACTACTATCACTTTTTTCTTATTATCTCTATTTTTCATCATTGATAAGATAAAGAAAACTATAACTGCTGAACCTATAATTGCCAGTACAAACAGGCTTGGAAACAAAAGCAAAGAAAACAGATTAAGAACACCTTCAGTTGTAACAACAGCGTTGAAATATATAAGCCCTACAAGTACGCTGGTTATTATATACACTGAAGCAAGAATGACTAATATTATTAAAAAGACTTTTTTTCCTGAATTACTTTTAACTATTTTGTTTTCATTCTCCATATTTGACTATATCCCTTAACATAATCATGTGATTTGTAAAACTTGTTTGTTCAGCCTGAAGACCTGACTTGTCAGCAATGTACGGAACAACTTTAAGGCAGATAACCGTGTCACTTGAAAACGAGTTCAAACCCTTGTTGTTTTTGGCAAATGAAGTCTTAGACAAGTATAAAGCATAGTCATCGTAGGCTTCACCGGGCAAAGTGTCTCCGAATACTTCATTTAGTTTGACGAACCGACCTGAATCCTTGTATTTTTCGTATACATTTTCAGACATGATGTATATGTAATACGGCAGGTGGGTCATGCCGCTGAGATAATTCTCTGCCGAAGCATTTACTCCATTGGCATAATACTCTGCTTTTTGAGGATCATAAACGGTCTGTGAGAAGTTGATAGCTACCTCATTGTTTTTATCTGTATCTATCCCTATTTTTTTGAATGAATCAACTATCTCCTGCTGTCTGTCTTTTGTTATATTCTCATCACCTACATACATTATGTAATAGTCATAATTCTTTTTTTGAAACATCTGAACAGTGCAGATAATGGCTATGATAACGAAGAAAGATATTATAATGGTTCTCCACTTATAGTGATACCAGAAATTATCAAGTTTTTTCCAAAATTCACTCATTTTGTTTTCCTTTATGTTCATAATTGGTTTTCAATTGATGTGATTATTTCGAATATATAATAGAGACTTAATGAACAAAAAATCAAGAAGAAAATATATATTTAATCAAAAATTAATAATTTGTTAATACAAAGTGTGATATAATATTAGCGCAATCTAAAAAGAAGGTGAATTTATATGATTAAAGTTGATATTTTTTCCGGATTTCTTGGTGCCGGTAAAACAACACTTATAAAAAAGCTGGTTAAAGAATCATTTCAGGGACAAAAAATAGTCCTAATAGAAAATGAATTCGGCGAAATCGGTATTGATGGCTCTTTCCTTAAAGAAAGCGGCATTCAGATTAATGAATTGAATGATGGTTGTATTTGCTGCAGTCTTGTGGGTGACTTCAGAGTTGCTCTTAAAAAGGTTGTTAAGCAATACTCTCCAGACCGTATAATTATTGAACCATCCGGTGTAGGTAAACTCAGTGATGTAACAAGAGCAGTTGAAGGTGTTGCTGAAGAAGTCGGACTTGACCTTAACAGCTTTGTCACGGTTGCTGATGTCAAGAAAGTAAAGATGTACATGAAAAACTTCGGAGAATTCTATGATGATCAGATTTCTCACGCAAGCTGCATTATTTTGAGCAGAACTCAGATGGTAGATGAACAAACTATCAACCAGGCAGTTGAGATGATAAGAACAAAGAATGAAAAAGCCACCATCATAACAACAGATTGGAACTTATTGTCAGGAGACAAAATACTATCCGTAATGGATGGCAAAAACACATTGGTTGATGAACTTACTGCTCTTGCAAAAGAAGCCAATGCTAATGCTGACGATGACAAAGATGAACATGAACACCATCACCATCATCACCACGATGAAGATGATGACGAAGATGAGCACGAACACCATCACCACCATCACGACGATGACGATGACGACGATGAAGATGAGCATGAACACCATCACCACCACGACGATGACGATGATGAAGAAGACGAAGATGAGCATGAACATCATCACCACCATCACGACGATGATGACGACGACGAAGATGATGAACATGAGCACCACCACCATCATCACCATCACCACCATGATCACGATGCTGATGAAATATTCACAAGCTGGGGTGTTGAAACATATAAGAAGTACTCAAGGGCAGACATTGAAAACGCAATTGCAACCCTTGAAACCGGAAAATACGGTACCATTTTACGTTCAAAGGGCATCGTAGACGGAGATGGAACCTGGTATGAATTTGATATGGTTCCAGGTGAAATTGAAATCAGAGAAACATCTGCCGATGTAACTGGAAAAATAGTAGTTATCGGTTCAGATTTGAACGAAAAAGGTATATCAGAATTATTTAAGATTTGAGGCTGAAAATGGCATTAAAGAACATACCCGTTTATTTATTCCTTGGATTACTTGAATCAGGAAAAACAAAATTAATACAAGAAACTCTTGAAGATCCTGAATTCGATGATGGAGGGATAACTCTTCTACTTGTATGTGAAGAAGGCGAATTGGAGTATACTCAGTCCAGATTTGCAAAACCAAACAATGTTGTTATTAAAGTGGTTGAAGACAAAGCTTCATTCAACGTTGCTAATCTGACAAGATGGGCTGCCGAATCAAAGTGCAGCAGAGTCATGATTGAGTTCAATGGAATGTGGATGGTACGTGAACTATATGAAGCTTTGCCAAGCAATATGTCTCTATTCCAATCATTGATGACAGTTGATTCAAACACCATTTTCATCTATTCCAAAGACAATGGTATGAAAGGTCTTTTGATAGATAAACTGTCTCAAGCTGAAATGGTTGTTTTTAACAGAGCTGATGTCGTCAACAGTGACGATAAAAAGATGGAACTGCACAAACTCGTCAGACAAGCATCACGGAAGAGCGATATTGTTTACGAATTCAACGATGGTACTGTAGAATATGATGAAATTCCAGATCCTCTTCCGTTTGACATCAATGCTGAAGTCATAGAAATAAAAGATGATGACTATGGAGTATGGATGCTCGATTGTCAGAATAATATTTCCAATTATGAAGGAAAAACAATAACTTTCTTGGCACAAGTCTGCCAAACAAAAAAAGCAGGCAATGGTTTCTTTATTCCCGGACGATTTGTTATGACATGTTGTGCTGCTGACATTCAGTTCATAGGTTTTCCTTGCAAATATGACGGATACGAACTATTGCATGACAAAGACTGGGTAAGAGTTACAGCCACTTTGCACATGTCAACTAATCCGGTATATAAGAATAAAGGACCGGTTCTGACTGCTAGAAGCGTCGTGAGCGCATTAAAACCAAAAAACGAAGTTGTTACTTTTTCTTGACATTATTAAGATTTCATATTAACAAATTCGTCTAATTGGTGACAAGCCATGAAGGAGGACAATTATGAAGAAGATTAAGATAATATCAATCATCATCAGTTCATTGCTTACTATTGCCATTCTTATCAATATGACGGGATGCGTGTTGAAAGTTCAGGCTGCAGATTTAATGGAAGGAATAGTGTCTACTTATTCTGGTACCATTCCCGAAGTGAACAAAACAAGCGCTGAAAAGGCAACAGATTTTGCATTAAGATTATTTAAAAGCAGCAATCAATCAGACAAAAACACTCTTGTCTCCCCTCTTTCTGTCCTGGCAGCTTTATCCATGACAGCTAATGGGGCAAAAGGAACCACAAAAACACAAATGGAACAAGTGCTTGGAATGAGCACAGATGAACTCAACATATTCTTTAAGAGTTATATGAATTCTTTAAAGAATAATGAGTTTTCTAAGTTGAAATTGGCAAATTCAATTTGGTTCACTTCTGATGCCAGATTCTCAGTCAACAAAGATTTTCTACAGACTAATGCAAACTATTATGAAGCCGGAGCTTACAAGGCGCCATTCGATGATACAACACTTAAGGATATTAATAATTGGGTATATGAACACACAGACGGAATGATTTCAGATATACTGGACAGAATTCCTAAAGACGCAATAATGTATCTTGTGAATGCTTTAGCATTTGAATCAAAGTGGAAAGATGTATACACACAGGATCAGATTCGTAAAGGTAACTTTACAAATCTCGATGGTTCAAAAGCTACTGTTGACTTTATGCATTCTATTGAGAGAAATTACTTGGAAGATGGTAAAGCTACTGGCTTTGTAAAGTATTATGAAGGAAAAGACTATGCATTTGTTGCCTTGCTTCCTAACGTTGGAATCAGTGTAGAAGAATACATTTCTTCCCTTACGGGAAAACATATCAGTGATATGCTTAGCAACTCCAAAAGCATAAAAGTTGAAGCATCTATCCCTAAATTTGAGACTTCTTTTGACATTGAATTGTCCGGTGTTTTGAGGGACATGGGAATGACTGATGCATTTAGCTCACAAGCGGATTTTTCCGGTTTAGGACATTCATCAACCGGCAATATTTCTATCAGTCGTGTAATACACAACACATTCCTATCTTTGACTGAAAATGGCACAAAGGCTGGTGCAGCAACTGTTGTTGAAATGAGGGATGAAGCATTTATTGAACCATCACTGAGAGTGTATCTAGATCGTCCTTTCGTATACATGCTGATAGAGACAGAAACAAATACACCTTTATTCATAGGATCAACTTTAAAACTAGGCTGATAACAAAATATATATAAAAATGTTGCGGACGACAATGCTCAACAGGCATTCATCCGCAACTCTTTTTATGTCAAATTATTAATTTTTCTGTATAACTAAACCTTCAATATCAAAAGCGGATCCTTCGGTTATCTTGTTGTCTTTTAATTCAAGAATCACCTTTCTTCCCTCTGCAGCAGTTAATCCGCACTTTCCTTCAATCAGGCAATTTTTCATTAATACTTCAGCAGTTCCGTATTCAATTCCCGGAACTCCTCTGTCAGCAAAACGGATATTACAATTCTTCATCTCACAATCAATCAATTCAATCTTACCAACAGGAGTAGTTGATCTGAGGAAATATGGGATTTCTGACTCGTAATAAATTTTTTCAAAAGTAATGTTTGTCTGTACAGGAGCTTCGGAATATGGGTAAAAGCTATGTGAATTAACGTCGTTGTCAAAATGAAAACAAAATGCTGTCGGTCTGTGCTTGTTCAAATGAATGTTTTTAAAATGAATATTACGACACCCGCAATTAAATGTCACATTTTTATCTTGTGTCATAGCCCATTTTATTCCATCGAGCACCATTGTTCCGCTGGCGTGTGTAGGTCTTGTCACAGATGTATATTCTTTTCCGTCAGCAGGCATTACTGCTCTGTACATACGACCATTTGAAACAACAGTATCGGAGTTTCTGATCATCATGTTCTCTTTCCAATCAAGCCAAGATCCTGCCAGAATTCTACAGAAAAAACCTGTTGTTGATGGCTGATCCAAATCCATACAGTTTTCTATCAAACCATCTTCTATCCATCCCATTTCAGGATTAGAACCAGCATAGTCATTTGCATTTAAAGCAACGGGATCATCAAAAGTCCTGAACATGCCATTCCTCAGAATGAAATGTTTGCCTGGACCGTAATGAACTGCATCTTTCATACCTTCAATGTGAACATCTTCAATAACAGAATTTTCAAATGTGCAAATCTGAATACAAAAAGCAACAGCTGGCAAATCCAAACATGTAAAATTCCTAATTGTTGTGTTTTTAACGTAAAACAACCCTATTTGAGCATTTAAACCTAAAACTGCATGCTTATTCACATCAACCCCATTACAAATGAGAGTCATGCCAATAATAGATATATCTGTGTCGTATGTACGTGTTAACGCACCTTTGTTTTGGATAATCGAATCATTTCCTTTTTCACAAAAAACTCTTCTTATTGAGCATCCGTTTGAAAATTCAAGAGTTGTATTGCTTGAAATATATACAGTTCCGCAAACATCATATATGCCTGGCTTGTCAATCAAAATATGACCACCAAGATCCAACATTTTTTGGAGATGTTCTCTATTAACCTCTCCGCTGTTATTTGTACTGAACCCATATTCGGAAGATAAAATTTTGTTCAAAACGGTCACCTCTGATGATAATTTTGTTTTTATTAACTGATAGACAAAACGTAATGTCCGCTGTCAGTTTTTTCTTTAACTTTCAATAACACTCTGTATACAACATCGCCCCAGCTGTTTTTCAAACTATTGTCATTTGCAGTTGGAAACTCTTCTACTTGAATATCCAGTCTCTCATCTACGACTAGATCTACCTTGGTTTGTTCATCGCAATTAAGTGTAATCTTATTTCCATTCACAACAGGTTTTGGCAAAACCATTATTGTAAACATTACATCGCTTTTTTGTTTCAGGCTGTAACTGTCATCAATTGTTATAGTCTTTTTAATTCTGTCAAACCTTATGACTCTGTTCCAATAATCTATGCCTACTTTTTCTTCAAATGCTGTTGCAAGATTCATTCTGAAATCTACCAGTTCATCTGTTGCACTATATGAAACATCACTTGCTCTGTAATCTCCCTGATGTTCACCTGTATTGTCTATTGTAGGCAAATTGTGGTACTGAGACTGCATCTGCAGTATCTCATATCTGTTTTCACTGAAAGTCTTTCTTTCGTAAACACCAGTGCCCAAATCTATTATGGCTGGTTTTCCGTCTCTGTAGACAATGTATGAGCCAACATCGTTGTGATTATGGTTAACGCTGTTTGAGCCCGCCACAGCAGCTAAATACAGCCCCATATAACTGCCCTGTTGTTCTCTTGCAGTCATCCACTGAATTCCCGGAAGCCAGGAATCGCGCAGATATGGATATAGCGCCTTATTACAATTTCTCACTTCAGGGAGCGTGAAAACATTCTTCATATATCTGTGAAGGAAAAAGTTTCCTGACAAAGTATAGTATGCTTTTACTCCTTGAGAATAGTTGTCATCATCAATTGCTACGCCTTCATCCATCATCAACTGATCAGAAAAACTCTTGCCCATTCTGTATAGTTCAATTGAGTCAATACCCATCTTTGATCCACTGTCACAGAAATTGACTATATATTTTTTATAGATGTGAACCTTGCATATGAATTTACACATGTCATGAAGAAGCTGGTTTTCAAACACTCCGGATTTATTACCAACCAAAGCGTCAATTACTACTGCAAAATCATAGAGAGCGGCACCGGCAGCATTCCAATAATTCGGGCCTTCTTCGCAGCCTCCGTCGGCAGTATTGTAACTAACAAATTTTTCTATTATTTCAAGACTCTTATCTAACACTTTGAGTCTTGTGTCTTCAGATTCACATTCAATGCCAGCAGCAAATACTATATTTGACAATATCCAAGGTGTCCAGTTGTTACAGCGAGTCCTGTAATAACACATCCACCACATATCTTTCTTGTTTATAAATGGGGTGTATATTCTTCTTTGAATCTCGTAATTGATTCTCTTACAAATGTATTTGCTCTCTAAATCAAGTCTGTCCTTTAAAACATAGTAGATAAGTGACAGAAGGCTTGCTGTTTCAGCCGAAAACAAATCTATAAAAGTGTCTTCGGTAACAGTTGTATCAGGTAATTCTTCGACAAGACCATTTCCATTTACCTGAAGATGAGCAGGAATAACCCAAGTAGCCTCATCCAGAATAGTCCAGACACCATCGATTATATCATCTATGAATCTGCCTTTTCCTTCTGCACATTCAGCCAAAAACAAAACAATCAAAGGTCTTCTGACTTTTCTGTGATAGATATCCTCGTATCTTGATCTATTGCCATTTCTTATAAAATCCATATACAATTTTGCCGGAAGAACAGGATACGCGTAATCAAGATATTCTTCCCCGGCCTTTATATATGCCTCTTTTTGTTCAGGCAATAGACTCTCCCAGGCTTTTCTGTCTTCATATTTCGGGAGATAATCAAAATCAGATTTTTTAATCAATATTTTTGGAAGTTGTTTTCTGATTTCTTCAAACATAACAAAGCTCCTATCAAATCAAGCCGGATTTTCTGATGATATCTTCAAAATTGGTGTACAAATCCACTATTATGAACTTCAACCCGCTCACATAAACATCGTGATCATTTCCACCCGGTTGATAGTCATCTCCGCAATAAACAATTTCATCTCTTTTGAATCCATGTTTGTCTGCATATCTGATAAGCGAATTGTATTTTCCGTACTTACCGGGAATTATATCAAAGGAGGATGTACCACCAATAACAACGTTGTAGTCATGAAATAATTCCTTGACATATGGATACATGACTCTCCTCTTGGATTTATCTGGATCATATGCCAATTTGTCTTCTATTTTTGCTGTAGTCCCGAGCACTGGAAAAGTCAGCATTCCTGAATCGTGAAACTCCATTGTGTTTCCTGCAAAATCATGAAGATTATATTTGTCACGAATCAAAGTTGCTCTTCTGATTATTTCTTCTCTATCAACGGGAACAGTATCATTGCTGACAATTTCCAGTTCTTTTTTATCGTAATTGTACTCAGCAAACTGCATGCCATAGTTTCCTATTATATCAATTGGAAATTCATTCATTTGTTTGAAAATGCGCATGCATGAACCGGCACCTACCATAACAAGCTTATACTTTTCTGATAGTTCCGAGAGCACTTTTCGATTCTTTTCTTCAAGCTGCGTTTTGTGTTGCGTCAACGTGCCGTCAAGATCAAACGCAATCAATTTGGTTGCCATATATTCACCTTATTTTTGTATATGTTGTAAACGTGTATGTAATTCCGTTATCTTCTCCGCTTTCACCGACATTGCTCAGTGTCCACTTTTCATTTTCATCCAGGTTCGGGAAGAAAACATCAGCTTCAAAAGATTTGTGAACCTTGGTTATGTATGCAGTATCACAATCATCGAGCATTTGTCTGTAAACACTAGCTCCACCTATAACAAACACATCATCAGTGTTGTACTCAGAAGCAACTTTTCTTGCTTCGTCAAGGCTTCTGACTACAATCGCACCTTCGACTGAAAATGAAGGATCGTTGGATAATACTATATTCGTTCTGTTTGGAAGAGGTTTGGATTTTGGGAAACTAATCAAAGTATTCTGTCCCATAATGACAACTTTTCCCGATGTCTTCTCTTTGAAATATTTTAGATCTCCTGGCAAATGTGCAAGTAATCCGCCTTTGTTGCCAATGCCCCAGTTTTCATCTACTGCTACTATTAGTTTCATTGTGAGTCCCCTTTTTATACTGCTATAGGAATATTCTTAACTTGTTCGCCAGTCTTATAGTCATCAAGTCTTATATCGTCTGTAGTAAACTTATAAAAGTCTTTTATATCCGGATTGAGCCAGAACTTAGGAGCGTCATACTGCTCTCTTGTTATCAACTCTTTTATGATCGGAACATGTCTGTCATAAATATGCGCATCAGCGATGACATGAACAAACTCTCCCACTTCCATATCGGACACTTGAGCAATCATGTGCATAAGAACTGCATATTGACAAACGTTCCAGTTGTTTGCAGCCAATACATCCTGAGATCTCTGATTGAGTATTCCGTTCAGAACAAGCTTTCCGGTTTCTTTATTAGTTGTAACATTAAATGTCATGCTATATGCACATGGATAAAGATTCATTTCAGACAAATCCGCATGAACATAAATGTTTGTCATAATTCTTCTGCTGAATGGATTATTCTTAAGATCATACAAAACCCTGTCAACCTGGTCGAACATACCTTCTTTATACTTGTGTTTGACACTCATCTGGTATCCGTATGCTTTACCGATTGATCCATTCTCATCAGCCCACTCATCCCAAACTGTGGACTTTAAATCATGGATGTTATTGGATTTTTTCTGCCAGATCCAAAGCATTTCATCTGTACAGCTCTTTATAGCAGTTCTTCTCAGAGTTATTGCCGGAAATTCTTTTTTCAGATCATATCTGTTGACAACACCGAATTTTTTAATCGTGTATGCTGGTGTCCCGTCTTCCCATTTCGGTCTTACCTTTTCACCTTCTGTACTCGTTCCGTTCTCGAGAATATCTTTACACATATCTACGAAAATCTTGTCTGCCATACTCATAAAAATCACCTCAATTTAATGTGTTTTTTTTCTTGGTCGCGAAAACAGTTGTATCACTGTTCATTTTTCTTCTTTGATAGATAATCCTTAACATATGAGCAAGTAGCTTCAAAAGTTGCGCCCCTGCTTTGAATTTCAGCGATTGCAAGCTCTACAAGCTGCCCTGCAATTCCTTGTCCGGATAGGGATTTGTCGACAAAAGTGCGAAAAATGACATATTTGTTGGGCTCATCTGCTTTCTTTTCAAAATCTATTTCGGCAACAATTTTACCATCGCTGTCGAGCGAATAGATTCGATTGTTCTTCTTTATGAAATCCATAATTATACACTTACGACTATGTCTCTGCCTTCAGGAATAAACTGTCTTGTCTTTACTCCTGCCATTTTAAGCATGAATTTAGATGCCTTTGTGCCTTCGGTGTCAGCGTATTTATCGCTCATATATATAACTTCTCTGATACCTGACTGAATAATAGCCTTTGTACACTCATTACATGGGAACAAAGATACATAGATCTTGGCATTCTTGAGAGAGCCTTTTCCGTAGTTCAGAATGGCATTGAGTTCTGCATGACAAACGTATGCATACTTAGTGTCGAGAAATCCTCCTTCTCTTTCCCAAGGCATTTTATCGTCATCACATCCGGCAGGCATTCCGTTATATCCAACAGACAATATCTTGTTGTTTTCATCAACAATGCAAGCTCCGACCTGTGTGTTGTTGTCTTTACTTCTCTCGGCGCTGAGAAGTGCTATTCCCATAAAATATTGGTCCCAAGAAATGTAATCCTGTCTTTTCATTTTGTTTTTTCCTCCAAATTGCTAAAGAATGTGTTTTTAGAGCTAAAATTAGCCTTTATTTTGCGATTTCAATCAGTTCCAGTAATTTTCCCTTAAGAAAATCTTTTGACGTCACACGGATTGCATCCATGCCCATATCGATAGCTCCATTGACGTTTATTTCCCTGTCATCGAAAAACAGACATTCAGATGGAACCAAATTGTTCTTTTCAAAAAACTTTTGATAGATAATCGGGTGAGGCTTTATCTCATGAATTTCATGTGAAAACAAACAGCCGTCTATATAGTTCAAGAAATATCCGTCACCCAGCTGCATCTGAAAAGTAGTGCTGGAATAGTTTGACAACAAAAATAGTTTGTATCCGACCTTTTTCAATTCGGGAAGCAAGTCCCATATGTCATAATACGGGACAGCAAACTCTCCCATGTGATCAAACATTGCCCTGATATTCTTTTCGTCTTCTTTATACTTTTCACAAAACAGGTCTATTACCTGGTAGAAAGTGTAATTCTCATAGTCGAACTCACTCCAGAGTTCATCTTTTCCAAGGGTTCGGATAATCCTTGACATCTCTTCTTTGTCATATCCGTATTTATCTGCCATCACTCCGGCAAAATTGTATGTCGTCAGTACCTCACCGACATCAAATACTATATTTCTGTATTTCTTCACTTGTATTTTCTTCTCTCTTTTGCATTTTATATTTTTGTTTTCGCGCATTATAGCTCATTGTACTTTGTTGATTTGCCGTATGACTTTTCAATAGGATACTTTTTCCGGTTAACTTCGAGTTTTTTTCTGACTATTTCTTCGATGTCCATTCCTCTGTTGTCTGCGAGCAACATACAATACATGAAAACATCAGCAAGTTCTTCTTCGATTTTATCTCTCTTTCCTTCAACTTCCAGGTCTTTACCTGACCACTGAAAGATTTCAAGGAGTTCAGCCGCTTCTATAGATATGCAAATTGCCAGATCTTTCGGATTATGAAATTGTTTCCAGTTTCTTTCATCACGAAAACTTGTCACTTCTTTTTTTAATTCATCAAAGGAACTCATTCTTCTTTCCCCTTTTTTGTTTTAATTCTATTAAGTTTCCATATAGCTAGACCAATTCCATAAGTAGAAATCGTAAACAATGGAATCATTACAAGCACAGACTTATATCCGAACATGAAGAATTTATACCAATCATACCCTTCTTCAACAACGCCATTCGTCATGTGAACGATTGAAACTAATATGTAATATATTCCATATACCAAGAAAGGTATGAGAGTCAAAAATGTATTGTAGAATTTTAAATCATTGGATTTTTCAAATACCAGGAATACTACTATACTGAGTATAGGATTAAAGAGGTGCATAAAGAAGTTGTATGCTTTGAACAGTCCGAAGATGCCTAGTGAACTATATGCAAACGGAGTTAAAAAACACACCGTTACTATCATTGTTAATGCAACTGAACATGTTGCCAACAACTTCAATGTTTTAGACCAAATCGGAATATCTGTCCTTTTTCCTTTAAGCACCTGGCCCTGTTGAAAAGCTGTAATAGCAGCTGAGACAGCCATCAAAATATTTGAATCAACCGTAAAGAATTTGAATGCTTCCAACCTAACAGAAGACAATACTCCCGGTGTTGAAAAAAACATCATCCAGATTGTCGAAAACATCACAAGAATCACAATTCCTATATTTATGATGAAAGCTACTCTTGTTTTATTCATGTTATTCTCCAAAGGCAATCATTCGATTGTCATGTAATCTATAAAGGATTTTTTCATTTCATCTGTTATTCCGAGCTTATCTCTTACAAAGTTATCTATTCCGCCGTATTTTTCATTTATTGTATCGAAAGCAGATCTAAGATACTCTGTTCTTGCAATATATAAACCTCTCACTTTTCTTGCTTTTTTTATACTTCTGTACGCAAACAAAACAAGTCCGTAATACTTGTTGCCTCTTCTCATAGCTGTTTTATTGGTGTACATATAGTCTTCGTATATCTTATGCTCATCAACACCCAATATGGACAAGATTAGTGCAGACACTACTCCGCACCTGTCTTTTCCCTCAGTGCAATGCCATAATATTGAGCCTTCCCTGTTATTGACTATAGCTTGAACTGCAATTTTTAATGCTTCAACACTATCGTCGTCAGTCACCATTTTAATGTACAGCGTCGACAAATGGGGCATCATTTCCAAGACTTGTTTCCTGTCATTTGCCATTTCGTGAGTAATCCCAAGAGTTGAGGCTTTGAAAACAGGGTCACTTATCAAAACGACATCGTCACCAATTTTGTCTTGTTTTTCATTTATTTCTATATTTGTCCTCAAATCGATTACTTTTTTCAATTCGTGATTTGTTTTTAAATCCTCCAAATCCTCTTCGGTTAACAATCCCAGATGAGCGCTTCTAATTATTTTGTTTGAACGGATTGTTTTTCCGTCTTTAGTTACAATTCCTCTGAAGTCCCTTATGTTTCTTACGCTTTTGTACTTAAATACTCTGTTTTCTTTCATACCCTTGACTTTTTTATCTCCATGTAAACACAGTGGTGTTTAATTCCTCTGTACTCTAATTCTTCAGCAAACTCAATTTCCTTCAGACCGCTTTTTTCCATGACCCTTCTGCTTGCCTTGTTCTCTTCAAAAAAGCCTGCCCTAACTGTATCAAAACCAATTCTGAACAGCTCAGATATTATTGCCTTGAATGCTTCTGTCGCATACCCGTTGTTTTTGTAATCGGGGTGTATGACATAACCCATTTCAATTGTTTTATTCTCAACATTGACCTGATTAAAGAATCCAATCAAACGATTATCTAAAAACACTCCGTAAACAACTCTTTGAGTGTCGTTCGACAGCTGAACAAATCTGTTGAACATTTTTTCCGCTTCTGATTCACTTTCAAAATCAGGAATCATATACGTCTTCTTAATTTCATTACAATACAATATGTCCATCATTTGTTGTCTGCTATCCTGATTAATAGGATGCAGATCTAACCTGTCGGTCTTCAAAAACAAATCCCTGTTTATCATAAAGTCTCAAGTAATTTTTCCAAATTGCTGTTATCTTTTGGTTCTTTAATTACAACGACACTTGAGCCAGGATATTCTTTTTCTATTCTCGCTATTGCTTTAGGAGCTTCACCTGAGCCGCTGTAAAGAACAAATGATACTTTTTTATCCTTTAAACTGAGGTCATTTAACACCGTGTTTATTGGGGTGGAAAATCTGGAATTCCAAATAGGAGAACCTATTATGACTTCATCAAATTCATCAAGGTTTTTGTTGTAGTCTTTAAGTTTTTCTTTCTTCTTTATTGATGCAGCAAAGCCTCCAGATAATATTGACCAGAATCTTGATCTAGGAAACGGTTTAGCGTTTTCGACTTTTCTGATTGATATACCTTTTTTTTCGAGAATTGAAGCAACTTTATCTCCATTGCCAAACATTGAATAGTAATATAAAACTCTCATGCTTTTCTCCTATGCGCATAATTATACAAATTATATTATAGCATATATTAATGCAAAGAAAAAACCAAAAATTAATAAAATTTATTGCTGTTGAGAAAATAATGGAAATAGAGTAAAATTGAAGTGCAAAACAAACTGACTGGGGGTGAACATATGAGCTTGCAAAAATACGTAATAAGCCGAGATGATTCAATATATGAAGCGTTTCCTGATGTGACAATTACACCAAATGGAAAACTGATTTGTGTTTACACTGAGTGTAATGCTCATGCAGACAGAAACAATTCCAGAATAGTAATACGAGAAAGTGTTGATAAAGGCAGAACTTGGAGTGAAAAAAAGCCATTGACTGAATACACAACATTTGATGACTTTTACAATTGTTCTAGAATATCCACCCTTCCCGATGGAAGACTTGTTGTTATTTGCGACAGAGTTTTCGGAAAAGAAAAACCAAATTCAAAAAATGAAGTGTACACATGGTTTTCCGGTGACAATGGAAAAAACTGGAGCAAGCCCATATTAACTCCTGCAAATGGAATAGTGCCTGACAAATACAGAGTTTTAAAAACTGGACGTCATATTATTTCTTCTCACAAACATGGACCCTCCGGAAAGCTTGAACAATACCTTTGGTATTCTGATGACGGAGGCAAAAGTTGGTCAGATCAAATAACTGTCGCTTCAGATGATAGATATAACCTATGCGAAGGGTGTATACTGGAGACTCCAGAAGGCGCATTAGTATGCTATTTGCGTGAGAATTCAATGATTGGTTATGACTGTATGAAAACCATTTCTTATGACAATGGTCAAAGTTGGTCAAAAGTAATAAATGTTCCTGTTCCGGCATGCCACAGACCTGTAGTAGGCTATTTATCTAATGGCGATATACTTATGACGTACAGGTTTATGCAAGGCGGCAAAGGATGGCTTGGTTATTGGACGCAAAATGTTTTTTCAGCTATTCTTCCAGGCGCACAAGTTACATGTGAGACACGTTCACAACAATCATCAAGGATTTTCCCTCTGGACTTTGACAGAAGTTCAAGCTCTGCTCTTGGCTACACAGGATGGGTTCACTTTGATGACGGAGAAATATACGTTGTCAATTACATTGTTGATGATGCGCCCAAAGCACAAATAAGAGGCTATTCATTCAGACTTGAAGACACACTGCTATAAAAAATCAAGCTCGGTTTCATTGAAAACCGAGCTTGTCATTTTATTTGATTTTTGCTTTGAGTTCATCAACTCTATTTGTCTTCTCCCATTCAACTCCCAAATCTTCTCTTCCCATATGTCCATATGCAGCCAGAGGACGATAAATAGGATTTCTGAGTTTGAGATCTTTAATAATGGCTGATGGAGTGAAGTCAAATACTTCTTCAACTGCTTTTGCAATAATTTCATCTTCGACAACTCCGGTTCCGAATGTCTCAACCAGAATTGAAACAGGTTTTGCAATGCCAATGGCATATGCAAGTTGAATCTGACATCTCTTAGCAAGTCCGGCAGCAACTACGTTTTTAGCAGCCCATCTTGCTGCATAAGCAGCAGATCTGTCGACCTTTGTAGGATCTTTTCCAGAGAAAGCTCCGCCTCCATGAGGAGCTGAACCACCATATGTATCGACTATTATTTTTCTTCCTGTCAAACCGGAGTCTCCCTGAGGACCTCCGATAACAAATCTTCCCGTTGGATTGATGAAATACTTAGTATTATCATCTATGAGTTCAGATGGAATTACAGGTTTTATGACGTATTCCTTTACGTCATTTTTTATTTGCGCCAACTCAACTTCAGGTGAATGCTGAGTAGATACCACAATAGTGTCAATTCTCACAGGGTTGTGTTTTTCATCATATTCTACAGTAACTTGAGTTTTTCCGTCAGGTCTCAAATATCCAAGTGTTCCGTCTTTTCTTACTTCAGCAAGCCTCTTTGCAAGTTTGTGGCTTAGGGATATAGGAAGAGGCATCAATTCTTTTGTCTCATCACAAGCAAATCCGAACATAATGCCCTGATCGCCTGCTCCGCCAACTTCATCATTGGTACCAAGAGCTATGTCTTCTGACTGCTCATCAATGTTGACTATAACACCGCATGTGTCGCAGTCAAAGCCGTATTTAGCTCTGTCATAACCAATTTCTCTGACTACTTCCCTTACTATTTTCTGTATATCCACATAACAACTGGTACTTATTTCTCCCATTACGTGTACCAGACCCGTAGACACTGTTGTCTCACAAGCAACACGACCCTTTGGATCTTGTTCAAGTATAGCATCAAGCACAGCATCTGAAATCTGATCACATATTTTATCCGGATGTCCTTCTGTTACAGATTCGGATGTAAATAAAGTGTGTCTCATTATAACCTCTATTTTATTCTTACGATTTTGTCAAATTCTATCACAAACGGAACAATTATTCCATATGCCAGGAAGTTATCAATTGTCTGACAACTTGTATCCGTTTTTCATTTTTGTGCTGACAACATATAACACTGAGTTCAATGTATCTGTTGTCAGTTTTCTTGCCACTTTACAAATCTCTTCGTTTGCTTTTTCAGCTAAAGTAATATCTTTTGCTTCAGCAATCTTCTTGTCGTATTCTTTAACAATTTGTCTTGACTTTATAAAGCAATTGTTCTGATATCTTCCGATTTGCTGAATGCAGTCGGAAAAGCTTGTATCTGCCAATGCATCAATAAGTCTGCTTCCCCAGTAGAAATTCTCAGTTGAAACATTTGTTTCGACTTCGCTCAAGTACTTAGGCATCTTGTTTACATTGGTGTAAACAGGAATGAATGAAGAAAATGTTGTTGATCCAAAACATACCCATTCAAGACCTTTGATTTCATCAGCCACGTCGCTTCTTATCTGACATACTGATGTAACACCGGTTCTGTTAATTCCGATTGAACGATACATTCCACGCTTACCAGTGTCGTGGTTCTTATATGGGTCATAATCGGTTCCCTGATAATGTGTGCCTAGAATGTAACATACATCTTCAACAGCAACCTTTCTGTCAGGAACAAGACACCAAGGCAAATTGTCGCTTTCCGGTGTGAATTCCGCGTCCTTGCCGTCCCATTTGTGGCTTAACGGAGCAAGACATCTGCCCATAAACCAAGCTCTTGGAGTGTTATATATATGGTCCATATCAGTGTGTGAACCGAATATATCTCTTGGGTTGAATCTTCCGTTCTGGTTCAGGTCGAGATCGTTGTCTTTAATGAACTCTCTCAAATCTTTTGAACACATATGCTCTTTTTGTTTGCCCAAAGCGTCTTCCAAATCAAAGCAATCCATGCCGAACTGATTCGGGTTTATAACGCAAACATCATCTGGAACTCTTTTCGCAATCCAGTGATGTCCGCCTATTGTTTCCAACCACCACACTTCGTTTTCATCATTGAATGCGATGCCGTTTGTCTCATATGTGCCATATTTTTCAAGAAGCGAAGCAAGTCTTATTACTCCTTCTCTAGCTGTCTTAATATATGGAAGCACCAAAACGACGATATCTTCTTCCCCTATTCCTCCTGGAATATCTTTTTCTTTTTTGGTTTTAGCCTTTTTGAACTCAACAAGAGGATCTGCTGACAAAACTCTTGGGTTTGAAGTTATAGTTTCTGTTGCGGTCATGCCGACATTTGCAGCATTGATTCCTGTTGCTGCCCAGATGCCTCTTTTTAAATCAACACTTGGACAAGCTGTATATTTCATTGGATTGTCGGGCAAATCTATTTCTACATGAGAAATGACGCTCTTATATTTTTTAGGCTGTTTGTCCGGTGTGACAACTACCAATTTCTTTACATCAAAATGTCCGTCATCGGTTCTGGATATCATTGTTGAATGATCATTGCTGGCATTCTTACCAACCAGTAGTGTTGTACAAGCCATTACTATTTCCTCATTTCATATTATTTAGTGTTTTTAATCAAAACATTGTATTAACGCTTGTATAATAAGTGTCGAAATAGTGCATGGATACTGACAATTTGCGTTCCATGCACCATTCAATTCTTTATGTTATTTTAAATAGGTCAACACAATTTTGCGCCAGCCGGAATGTGCGGATCAACCATCAAAAGATGAAGTTTTTCTTCTTCTCCTTCATGATGAACAGCACTTATAAGCATACCGCATGAATCAATTCCCATCATTGCTCTTGGCGGAAGATTCGTTATAGCAATACAAGTCTTGCCGATTAGCTGCTCAGGCTCATAATAGCTGTGAATTCCACTCAGAATAACTCTCGGAGTTCCAGAGCCGTCATCCAATGTGAACTTTAGCAATTTCTTGGACTTTGGAACTGCTTCGCATTCAAGTACTTTTACAGCTCTGAAATCGGACTTTTTGAATGTATCAAAGTCGACCTGATCTTCATATAGCGGTTCTATTACAACATTTGAAAAATCTATTTTTTCTTCGACAGGAACTGTTTTTTCAGCTTCCTGAGCCGCCTTGCACTCTTCTTGAGAAGGACATGTAAAGCAAGCGCATTCAAGTTCTGCCTGCTTTTCCTCAGCCTTTTCTTCCTTCTTAGGCTGGTCGATAGGCTTCATTGTCGGGAACAGCAAAACATCACGTATGGAAACGGAGTCTGTCAAAAGCATAACCAATCTATCTACACCAAATCCAAGTCCGCCTGTCGGAGGCATACCATATTCAAGTGCGTTTACAAAGTCATAGTCAACTTCTGCCTTTGTATTTGGTTCTTCTTTTCTCTTCTGAGCAACTTGTTTTTCAAATCTTTCCCTCTGATCGATAGGATCATTGAGTTCTGAGAAAGCATTACCGTATTCTGTGCCGCAAATGAAGTACTCAAATCTCTGAGTAAACATCGGTTCATCAGGTTTTCTCTTAGCCAAAGGACTGTTTTCAACCGGATAATCATAAATGAATGTAGGTTGAATCAACTTATCCTCAACAAATGCGTCAAATAATTCAGCTAAAACTGTGCCTTTTGTAGCATCTTCAGGAACTTTTACATTGTTTTCCTTAGCTGCATTTCTGGCGTCTTCATCGCTTGACCATGAATAATAGTCAATTCCCGAATACTTTTTAACTGATTCGGCCATGGTGAGTCTTTCCCACTTGCCAAGGTCTACTTCATGTCCCTGGTAATTAATTACAGAACTTCCGCAAACTTTTTCAGCGAGTTCCTTGTACAAGTTCTCTACCAAATCCATAAGATCATGGTAGTCTACATAAGCCTGGTACAGTTCTACAGATGTGAATTCAGGATTGTGTTTAGTGTCCATTCCTTCATTTCTGAAGATTCTTCCCATCTCATAAACTTTGTCAAAACCACCGACAATAAGTCTCTTCAGATAGAGTTCTGTCTCTATTCTCAGATACATATCCATGTCAAGAGTGTTGTGGTGTGTTTTAAAAGGTCTAGCTGAAGCTCCTATTTCAATTGGAACCAGAATAGGTGTATCTACTTCCAAGAAACCTTTGCTGTTCAGGTAATTCCTTATTTCGGTAATAATCTGTGAACGCTTAATGAAAGTGTCCTTTACTTCCGGATTTACGATTAAATCAACATATCTTTGACGATATCTTAAGTCTGTGTCTTTCAATCCATGGAATTTTTCAGGCAATGGCAACAAAGACTTAGAGAGCATCTTAATCTTTTGTGCATGAACAGATACTTCTCCGGTTTGAGTGCGGAAGACAAATCCTTCAACGCCCATAATGTCGCCGATGTCCCACTTCTTGAAGGAGGCATAATCCTCTTCGCCAACATCATCTCTTTTGACATAAACCTGGATAAGGCCTTCGCCGTCCTGAATGTGCATAAATGATGCCTTGCCCATTATTCTGCGGCTCATCATTCTTCCTGCAATTGAAACGACCTTGCCTTCAAGGCTGTCAAAGTTATTTGTTATATCTACAGAATAAGCTGTTACATCATACTTAACGTTTACGTAGGGATCGCATCCACTGCTCTTCATTGCAGCAAGCTTGTCTCTTCTGATCTGTATGACTTCGCTTATATTCTCTTCTGTCTGATTGTTTTGGTTGATAATTTCATCTGCCATAAATGTATTCCTTAATAATTAGTCCTTCTTGTAAATATCAAGAATTTTGAACTTCAATTCAGAGCCATCAGGAACAACTACAGTAACTACGTCACCTGTCTTGGAGCCAACAAGTGCCTTGCCTATAGCTGACTGGTCTGAAATCATGTTTTTGGACAAATCTACTTCTCTTGAACTAACAAGAGTGAATTCTTCATCTTCGTCCAGGTCATAATCGTGAACTTTAACTGTTACACCGATATTAACTTTATCTACATCTATCTGATCATCGCTAATAACCTTAGCGTTTGAAATCATGTCTTCAAGTTCATGAATCTGTGATTCGATTTTGTTTTGCTCATTTTTAGCTGCATCATATTCACTATTTTCGGACAAATCACCAAAGCCTCTGGCAATGCCTATCTTTTCAGCTACTTCTTTACGTTTTACGTTTTTTAAATAATCCAAATCCTGTTGTAATTTCTTAAGTCCAGTCTCGGTGACTGTAATTTGCTTTCCCATTATAAAGCCTCCTAATTTAATCTATAAGGCTACGTACTGCAGCCTGCAATTGAGTATCATTTTCATAATCTTGCATAAACAAATTTATTGAATTAACACCTTCAGCATAATCAACGACATAATCCGGTGTTATACCGATTCCATCATAGTTGTCGCTATATGGTGTCTTATAGAAGAAACTTGTTATGTACACCACTGCGCCATTTGAAAGTTGGAATGCTGATTGTCCGCATCCTTTGCCATATGTCTTTACACCAAATGATTTAGCTTTTCCTGTATCCATTAAAGATTTTGTCATCAATTCGGCAGCAGATGCTGTTGACTCATTACAAAGAATTGCGAGTGGCATATCATATTCTGAAGGTTTTGAATTATATCTGCCTATTTGTTTGCCGTTACTGTCATATATTTCAACTATTCCGCCCTCAGGTTCAATATAGTCAAGAACATTAACAATTGTATCGAGTTGGCCACCCGGATTATTCCTGACATCTATGACAACACCTACACATCCTTTATCTTTCAGTTCCTTAGCTGCTATTTTAAACTCTTCAAATGTAGCGCCAATGAATTGAAGAATATGCATATAGCCGATTTTTTTATCATCAACTTTTATTATATCTGTAAGCACAGACTGATAAATATAATCACCGCGCTTTACGATCAAATCATACTCTGCATTATCTCTTATTATCGTAAGTCTGACTTTTGTTCCATTTTCTCCCGGAATAGAATTATATCCATTTTCCAATCCTATTTCGGTAAAGTATTTGCCGTCAACGCCTACAACAATATCTTTGGCTTTCAAACCAGCCTTCTCAGCCGGTGAATCTTTAAATACGTGAATTATGTTGATGCATTGATGCGCTTCATCAAGTGACACATATGCACCAATTCCTGCACTTTTTCCCATAGAAGATTCCTGCGATAGATACCACTCTTCAGGTGAATAGTACATGGCATATCTGTCATTTGTAGAAATAACATATTGTCTGAGCAAATCATCAACAGAAACATCTATTTCATCGCTGTACAGATAGTGACTCTGATACAACCCCGTTAGTTCATCATACAAACTGAAAAAATAAGAATTTTCATTGTTTTTATGTATTTCTTTTTTGTAGAAACTGGTTGCTGCTGAAAATACTAACTGAGAAGTAATAACAATGGTCAAAAACACTGCAATTAGGGAAACAAAGACCATTTGCCCCCTTGTATATCTCTTCTTGTCTTTTTTCTTTTTTTCAGGCTTTGTTTGTTGTTCTTCAGTATCTGTTGGTTCTTGCTGAGTTTCTTCCTGCTGAGCCTGTTCTTCTTGTGCCTCTTCTTGAACTTGTTCTTCTTCTACTTGTTCTTCCTGCACCTGTTCTTCCTGCACCGGCTCTTGCCCAACTACTTCTTCAGCGCTGTTGTCAACTGTGTCTTTCTCTTCGATATCTGGATTGTTATCCATTTTTTCTTCGAAATATGTCATAAGCACTCCGAATCAATATTTACTGTTTCTTGAGTTGAGATAACTTCTAACCATCAGCGCAACCTTGAATGTAATTGCGTTGTCAAATTGTCTCAAATCAAGGCCTGTAATCTTCTTGATTTTATCTAATCTGTAAACAAGTGTGTTTCTGTGTACAAACATCTTTCTTGATGTTTCTGACACATTAAGGCTGTTGTCAAAGAAGCTTTGAATTGTCATCAAAGTTTCTCTGTCTATTTGATCAAGGCATCCATCCTGGAACACTTCATTCAGGTACATTTCGCAAAGAGTGATAGGAAGTTGGTAAATCAATCTTCCTATGCCTAGATTCTCATAACTTACAACTGCTTTGTCGTTATCAAATACTCTTCCGACTTCAAGAGCAGCCTGAGCTTCTCTGTATGATCTAGCTATATCCTTTATGTTGTCTACGATGCTGCCTATGCCTATGTAAACTTTGGTATAGAATTCCGAAGCTAAAGTGTCGGCAATCGTGTTTGCTGACTTTTCAACTTCTGCTGAAGTAACTTCTTTAGGAAATTCTCTTACAACAACGATTTCCTTTTCGCCTGTGCTGAGAACGAAATCATTGCCATTCTTCGGGAACATCTTGAACACCAAATCATATGGTGCTGTATCACCTGAAGAAACTACTTTGAGCAAATATACTACTCTTTTAACATCGGTAGCAAACTTGAGTTCTTTGCTCTTTACATAAATATCTCCAGGCATTACATTGTCCAAAATGATATTTTTAACGAATGAAAGTTTATCATATTTATCGTCGTGATAACTCTTGATACTATTCAAAGAGATTGCCAATACCATTGACATTTTTTCTGCCATCATGTCTGTTCCTTCAATGAACACAATGTATGATGGTCTACCGGTCTGCATTAGTGGTCTGTATGTATATCCGTCGTATTTTATTTCACCGGTAGAATAAGATAGTTGTTCTTTAACTGATTGTCTTGTTTCACCTATTTTTGTCAAGTCACTGCACGCGATAACTGAACCATTATTGTCTATTACACCAATGGTCCTTCCAATTGCATCGCGCATCTGATAAATGACTCCTTGAAATAGTCTGTCAGACATAAAATATTCCTCCGAAAATCGTAAAAACTGCAGATTGTATAAATCTGCAGTATATTTTACTTTATATTTTGTGTAAATTCAATAGTTTACTTGTGATTTTATCCAAAATTAAACCACTTTTATAGTACAAATTACACCAACAATCAAAAATGTTGCCAAATAAACACCCATCACTATCAAATAAATACTCGGGAATATAGCCAAAACTATTGTACCGACGATTGAGAGTGCCATCAAAACTACTGAGCACCAGAAAGAAACTTTGCTGTCCTTCTTTATATCCAGATCGAATACTTTTCCGACTTTGAATCTTCCATTGTTCTTCTTAGCCAAGAATAAAGCAACCAGGAAAAGCAGCGGAAGTACAACGCCCATTGGGTAAGCAAGAATCTTGAAAATCAAATCCATGAAATATCTGCTTGGTGTGCTCGGTGTCTTTATAAAGAACATTGCTATAAAAGCACATGCCACAATGAAAGTTGTTTTGAAATAATTCTTTGGATATACAACTTGTACAAAAGCTACTATTGTTGTTGTAACAGCGACTATTTTGAGCAAGTCTCCTCTGCAAGAACTAAAGAAATGATAAAAAGCGAGTACTAGAAGAACAGGAGTTATAAGAGCACAGATATTGCCTAATGTAAACACCTTATTCTTTGGATTGCCTATCACCAAGCCTCTTATTGTAAAGAACAATGCACATGCAAACAAGGCAATTAGTACAATCTTTACAACAGTGTTACTGAAAAATGACCACAAACCAGCGTCGCCGATAAAACATGCAAATACGAATACAGCAACGCCAAATACAATGATAGCGAGCAATCTGTATAGTGCGATGTCCTCTTTAGGCATCAATTTCTTTTTTTCTTCCATTTTTGTTTCCAATCCTATGAGTGTATTTTTTGTTCAAATGAACTAAAGCATTTGAAGAATCAATTCTAAAACCAGTGTTAATCGCATATGCGATTTCACAACGTGATTATTATATAACAATATGTATGCTTTGTCAAAGCATTTTTTTCACAAATACGATTCCGCACCAACCGTTTTCATGGAGAGTGTTTTTGTGTTCAAATCCGCAGTTTTCAAGACTCTTCACAACAAGCTGTTCTTTTGAATCAACAATGCCCGAAACAATCAATATTCCGTTGTTTTTCATGTATTTGCCTATATCAGGCGACAATCTCAAAACTATCTCAGCAATAATGTTTGCAGTGACTATATCGAATGGTCTTCCGTCTTTTAATTCAACGCTGGCAAGCAGATCAGACTTGATACATTCTATATTATCACACTCATTTGCTTTTGCATTTTCCTTTTCGGTTCTGACGGCCACTTCATCTATATCACACGCTAGACAATACTCTGCTCCGAGTTTAGAAGCGCATATTGCAAGAACCCCGCTTCCTGATCCAACATCAAGCATATAGTCGCCCGGGTTTATGTATTCATCGATCAGTTTTGCACACAATCTTGTCGTCTCGTGTGTACCTGTACCAAATGCCATGCCCGGATCCATCTTTATAATTCTTTCATTTGGCGCCGGTTCATAATCAATCCAACCGGGAACTGCAACAAGTCTGCTGCTCATTTTTACGGGCTTATAATACTTTTTCCAGGAATTTGCCCAATCCTCTTCATCAATCTCAATCTGAGAAATATCTGCTTTAATCGAGAGTTCAGCCATCCTGCTTTTTATTGATGACACATACTGACTCGGATCTTTGACTTCGGGAATAAAAATGCTGGCAGAAGCTATACTCTTGTCAGCATTTAAAATCTTTTCATCAATTAAATCTCCGTAAATTGTTCGAAGACTTGTCAATATATCTCTGTAGTCTTCTGTCATGACACCTGTATCATAGACCGTCAGAACAGCGACCACTTCATCAATTTTTTCTGCAGGAACCGTGACTCTAATCTGAGTCCACTTCAATTTATCTTCCTCCAAAGAAACTGAATATTCTGTTTTTCTTTCCGTAGTTGCTTGATGTGCACATATTCGAGAACTTCATAAGAGCTTCTTTTTGTTCTCTTGTCAGATTCTTAGGTGTTTCAACATTGACAGTTACAATAAAATCTCCTCTGCCCTTACCGTTGATTACAGGAATACCTCTTCCTCTAACAGTAAACACAGCACCTGTCTGTGTACCTTCCGGAATATTGAGTTCAACATCGCCATCAAGAGAAGGAACTTTTATCTTTGCACCGAGCGCAGCTTCAGCAATTGAAATCGGAACATTGCTCTTAATATTGAAACCATCACGAACGAACTCTGTATGAGGTCTTACGTTTACAGAAATGTACAAATCTCCGTTAGGACCACCGTTTGTTCCGGCATTACCCATTCCTCTCAGAGAAATTCTGTTACCATTGTCAATACCGGCAGGAATCTTCACTTCGATAGTTTCGGTTACATTGATATGACCATTGCCTCTACACTTTTTACAAGGATTCAAAATGGTCTTTCCTGCGCCCCTACAATCAGGACATACGGAAGTAGATTGCATAATGCCGAATGGAGTTCTTCTCTGAACTCTGATCTGACCTGTGCCGCCACATTTTGAACATGTCTTGATATCACTTGGTGTAGCAGCACCAGAGCCATTACACTCAGGGCATTTGTCAACCTTGACATATTTAACATCTTTTTTGCATCCGAATGCTGCTTCTTCAAAGGAAATGTATACTCTTTCAAGAAGGTCATCGCCCTTAGTTGGAGATGTTCCCTTGCGCTTTGAAGAAGAACCGCCGCCGAATATATCCGAGAAAATATCTGTGAAATCGAAACCTTCAAATCCACCAAAACCGCCAAATCCTGATGCGCCGTTTCCGTCTACACCTTCAGATCCGAACTGGTCATAACGAGCTCTTTTATCATGATCTGACAAAACAGCATAGGCAGTGTTGACATCTTTGAATTTCTCTTCCGCAGATTTATCTCCCGGGTTTAAATCCGGGTGATATTTCTTGGCAAGAACTCTGTATGCCCTTTTTATTTCATCATCGGTTGCATTCTTAGATACACCCAATATCTCATAATAATCTTTCATAATAACTCACAACTGCGGGAGGTTTTGTCCTCCCGCATCATATTAATTTTTATTTTTTGTCTTTTTCTGTGTAGTCAGCGTTAAATGTTCCGTCGTCATTCTGTGAACCTGGTTCAGCATTTGGTTGTTCCTGACCACCGGCATTCTTGTACAGTTTTTCTGAAAGTGCATAGAATTTCTTCTCGAAATCTTCAGTTGCTCTCTTGATGTTGTCTATATCATTTGTTTCGACAGCCTTCTTGAGATTTTCGAGCTCATCTCTTACTTCTTTCTTTTCATCTTCGCTGACTTTGTCACCCATTTCGTTGAGTGTCTTATCTGTCTGAAGAATGTATGCTTCAGCTTTATTCTTAGCTTCAACAAGCTCTCTGAGTTTCTTGTCTTCTTCAGCATATTTTTCAGCATCTTTAACAGCCTTGTCTATATCTTCCTTGCTCATGTTGCTTGAAGAAGTAATTGTGATGTGCTGTTCCTTGCCTGTGCCCTTATCCATAGCTGTTACGTTTACGATACCATTTGCATCGATATCAAATGTAACTTCGATCTGAGGTGTGCCACGTGGAGCTGCCGGAATTCCGTCAAGAACGAATCTTCCGAGTGTTGTGTTGGCATCAGCTTTTTCACGCTCGCCCTGGAGTACATGGATTTCAACAGATGTCTGTCCATCAGCTGCTGTTGAGAATACCTGAGATTTCTTAACAGGAATAGTTGTGTTTCTATCAATAATTCTTGTGCATACACCACCAAGTGTTTCAATACCAAGTGAAAGTGGTGTTACGTCGAGCAACAATACGTCTTTAGCTTCGCCGCCGAGAACGCCGCCCTGAATAGCAGCACCGATAGCAACGCATTCATCAGGGTTAATTCCCTTGAATGGATCTTTTCCTGAGAACTCTTTAACCTTATCCTGAACTGCAGGAATACGTGTTGAACCACCAACGAGAAGAACTTTGTTAATCTGGCTGATTGAAAGTCCTGCATCGCTCAAAGCTTTTCTACATGGTTCCATTGTTGCTTCAACAAGATCAGCTGTCAATTCATTGAATTTTGCACGGCTGAGTGTTGCATCGAGGTGTTTAGGACCTGTTGCATCAGCTGTAATAAATGGCAGGTTGATATTTGTTGTTGTCATGCCTGAGAGTTCAATCTTAGCTTTTTCAGCAGCCTCTTTAAGACGCTGATGAGCCATCTTGTCCTGACGCAAATCGATTCCGTTTTCTTTCTGGAATGTATCAGCGAGCCAGTTGATTATTCTTTCATCAAAGTCATCGCCTCCGAGTCTTGTGTTACCGTTTGTAGCAAGAACTTCGAATACGCCGTCAGAAATTTCAAGAATAGAAACATCGAATGTACCGCCGCCGAGGTCGAATATCATAACCTTCTGATCAATACCTTCTTTATCTACGCCATAAGCAAGAGCAGCTGCTGTTGGTTCGTTTATAATTCTCATTACTTCAAGACCTGCAATTTTACCGGCATCTTTTGTAGCCTGTCTCTGAGCGTCATTGAAGTAAGCAGGAACTGTAATAACAGCCTGTGTAACTTTTGTTCCCAAATATGCTTCTGCATCTGTTTTCATCTTTGTAAGAATCATAGCAGAAATCTCTTGTGGTGTATATTTCTTTCCATCGATATCTACTGTATAGTTTGAACCCATGTGACGTTTAATACTCATAATCGTCTTATCAGGATTCTGGATAGCCTGTCTCTTTGCAACTTGTCCTACAATTCTTTCACCTGTCTTTGAGAATGCAACAACAGATGGTGTTGTTCTCTCGCCTTCAGGGTTTGTAATAACGTTTGGTTCACCACCTTCGTAAACTGCTACGCATGAGTTAGTAGTTCCAAGGTCAATTCCTATAATCTTTGACATAATTTATATCCTCCAAATTGTTGTATTATTTTACATTAATCAGTTTGCTACTTTTACCATAGCACAGCGGATGATTCTCTCTCCGCGTTTATATCCTTTTAAATACACTTCAGCAATAACATTTTCGCCAAGTGACTCATCTTCAACTTTAGCTATTGCATTGTGTATGTTAGGGTCAAATTGTTCACCAACTTCGCCGAAAGCAACTATTCCCAATTTCTCAAGAGTCTGTGAAAACTGGTTAGATACAATCTTTATGCCTTCAACAACCTTGTCGCTTTCCTGATAACTCAGTGCGCGCTCGAGATTGTCTGCCATCGGAAGGAATTCTGAAAGAGCATCTGCATATGCGTCTGTATATCTTTCATCGAGTTCTTTTTGTGTACGCTTTCTGTAGTTGTCATACTCTGCAGCCATTCTCAGATATTTGTCATTTACATCTTCATATTTTGTCTTGACTTCTCCGAGTTCACGGCTCAATTTCTTGACTTCAGCCTTTAATTTCTTTTCTCTTCCGTGAGGCTGACCGCCGTTTTCCTGAGTCTTTTGTGTCTGTTCATTTTCAACAGGCTGCTCTTCTTTTTCAGAATCTACATTCTGTTTTTCTTCTTCAATCATTTCTACTTTTCCTTTCCTTCATTTTCTCCGCCGTCTTCTGAAGGCGCAGGCAATGCATCTGAAAGCATGCTCGTTATCTTTTCGGACAAATACTCAACGGTCGATACAACTTTCGAGTAATCCATCCTGGCCGGTCCGAATACCCCAATTACACCCAAAGTCTGTCCTGAGACTTTTATCGGTCTGTAAATCAGCGCCGAATTGTCAACAAGAGTTCCCTCTTCATTGCCCAGTGTAATGTTGACACCTTCGTTTTTTGAATCCGACATAAGTTCGATCAATCCCTTTTTATCATCGAGCATGTCCATAACATTCTTAATTTTGCTGACATCAGCAAATTCAGGATAATCCAGAAGCTTTGTGACTCCCTCGTATTTCAGATCGGATTCTGTATCATTTCCGAGAGTCTCATAAATGGCACGGAACGCAGGGGAAACTATCGATGACTCAACACCCATGGCATTCTCTACGTCCATCATTATAGGCAATGTAATTTCTTTTGAAGTCAGGTTGACAAGTTTAGAATTCAACTGTTGTTCAAGTTTAAACAAGATTCTGTCGTTTAACTCGACATCAGTCTTAATTTGCTTTGTGACAACTTTTCCGTCCTCCATCTTCATAACCAAAAGGAATTCGTGACTGTCCAAAAGCATGTATGAGAAATTCTTTACTGAATCGGATTTGTTACCCGCCTTCAACGCAACTGATGTATAGTTGGTTAATGAAGCTACCAGTTTTGATGCACTTGCAAGGATCGAATCAAGCTCGCCTATCTTGCTCTTAAGCATATTGTTGAGTTCAATAATCTCGGTCCCTGTGAGTTTGTAACTTTCCATCAATGAGTCAACATAGAACCTGTAACCCTGCTGAGTAGGTATTCTTCCTGAAGAAGTATGAGGTTGTTCAAGATATCCCATCTCTTCAAGCTCTGCCATCTCTGCTCTTATAGTGGCAGATGAATAAGGAATATTAGCAGACGAAACCAAATACTTTGAACCGACAGGCTCGCCGTTGTTTATGTGAGATTCTATTACTGACCGAAGAATCATCTTTTTTCTGTCAGACAACTTGTGATTGCTGACTTCCGGTGTTAAATCTTTCACTATTTCGCCTCCTTTTAGCACTCATTTGCTGTTAGTGCCAACTTCCGAGTATTAATATATATCACCGACTTGCCTTTGTCAAGTCAAAAATACATTTTTTCGATAAATAATTGTTATTTTTTTGTGAACTTATCACTTTGAAGTTTAAATTGCCAAACAAATTAATCCTTGACTCTTTTTTGTGTTAGTGTTATAATCCATGAGAAAAATAAACAGGGGTGCTCAAAAGGCTGAGATGGTTATACCAAACCCTAGACCTGATACGGATAATACCGGCGTAGGAAGTTTGCATATATGTGACTGTATTCCCGTGTATTTTCGCACGGGATTTTTCATTGGAAGGGATGATAACTTTGGAAAAGAAACGCTATTCAATAGCAAGAACATTGGCTGAGTGCGCCGCAATGGTTGCATTGTCTGTAATATTGAGTCTTCTGAGACTTGTATCGCTTCCCTATGGAGGCGCCATTACAATGGCAGGAAAACTACCTTTAGTTGTTATAGGGTACAGGCATGGACTAAAATGGGGACTGATATCTTCTTTTGTTTATGGTGCAATTGAACTGGTATTGGGATTAAATACTCTTTCTTATGTAACTGGAGTGGCTTCCGTAGTAGCTGTTATATTGCTTGACTACATATTTGCTTTCGGAGTCATAGGATTGTCTGCATTGACAAGAAAAATACAAAAGCAACACATTTCTCTTATGCTTGGCAGCCTGATTGCGTGCACTGCCAGATATATTTGTCACGTTATCTCAGGAGCCACGGTATGGGCAGGTCTTTCAATACCGACTGCTGCCGCTCTTACATATTCATTTATATATAACGCAACATATATGTTGCCTGAAACAATAATTCTGCTCATAGTCTCATATTTCTTGGGTTTATCCATAGATTTATCTACAGACAGACCAAGACCTATAACCAAGAGTACATCAAATACACCAAAAATTGTTTTTGTTTTCAAAACAATTGCTTTGTCCTTGACAACAATAGCTCTTGTTATTGATACTGCTGCCGTTTTTGCAAACCTCCAGAATCCCGAATCAGGGGAATTTGATATAACGGGAATAGCAAATGTTAATTTATTGCTCGTTCTGATTCCGACAGCAATAGCTATTTGCTCTATAA
>JAEEGL013796485.1_pt1 | contig 104791 bp, 87 predicted proteins | sample 9134231 | NCBI WGS metagenome assembly JAEEGL01 (sample SAMN16246548, study PRJNA631951) | gut metagenome | biome: gut microbiome; feature: rumen; material: fiber-attached | host: Bos | place: Iran: Karaj | collected 2018-10
GAGATGGCAAGAATTAAAGGTGGCTTAAATGCCAAGAAGAAGCATAATAGAATTTTGAAGCTCGCAAAGGGCTACAGAGGAGCAAGAAGCAAGCAGTACAGAGTAGCTAAGCAGTCCGTAATGAGAGCTCTGACCAGCGCATACGCAGGCAGAAAGCAGAAGAAGCGTCAGTTCAGACAGCTCTGGATCGCACGTATCAATGCTGCAGCAAGACTGAACGGACTTTCCTACAGCAAGTTCATGTATGGTCTGAAGCTCGCTGAGGTTGACATCAACAGAAAGATGCTTGCAGAGCTTGCAGTTAGCGATGCAGAAGGCTTCAAGAGCCTTGCAGAGCTTGCAAAGAGCAAGATCGCGTAAGTTTTCCGTGAAATTAAGCTTGCAAATCCGCAAGTCATAAGATAATATGGAAACAGGACAAAGGAGTCTGGCCCCGCTGGGGGTTAGACTCCTTTACGCATTTTTAGGAGGTTAGGGTTTATGTGCGGAATCGTTGGATTTGTTGGAGAGCATCAGGCGGCACCGATTCTTTTGGATGGTTTGTCAAAGCTCGAGTACAGAGGTTATGATTCTGCCGGCATCGTTGTCAGAGACGGTGACAGGCAGGCGGAGATCGTCAAGGCAAAGGGCAGGCTTAAAATTCTTGCCGAAAAAACCAATGAAGGGAAATCCGTTCCCGGATGCTGCGGTATTGGTCACACGCGCTGGGCAACGCACGGAGAGCCCTCCGAGATCAATGCACATCCTCACGTGAGCGGTGACGACGTCAACGTGGTTGCCGTACACAACGGTATTATCGAGAATTATCAGGAAATCCGCGAAAAGCTGATCCGCAAGGGCTATAAGTTTTACTCTCAGACGGATACGGAAGTACTCGTGAAATACGTGGATTACTATTACAAGAAATATGGCATGGGTCCCATCGACGCCATTGCCAAGACCATGGTCCGCGTTCGCGGCTCCTATGCACTTGCCGTAATGTTTAAGGATTTTCCCGGTGAGATCTACGTGGCAAGAAAGGACAGCCCAATGATCCTTGGCGTGGCAAATGGAGAATCCTATATCGCATCTGACGTTCCGGCTATTTTGAAATATGCCCGCAACGTTTATTACATTGGGAACCTTGAGATGGCCCGCGTTCGTGCCGGCGAGGTGACCTTCTTCAACCTGGACGGTGATACCTTCGAGAAGGAATTGACGGAGATCACCTGGGATGCGGAAGCGGCTGAAAAGGGCGGCTTTGAGCATTTCATGATCAAGGAGATCCATGAACAGCCTAAGGCAGTTCAGGATACGCTGAATTCCGTGATCAAGGATGGCAAGATTGACCTGAGTGAGGTTGGACTTTCGGAAGAAGAGATCAAAGACATTCATCAGATTCACGTGGTTGCTTGCGGCAGTGCTTATCACGTGGGTGTTGTAACGCAGTACGTGATGGAGGATCTGGCCAAGATCCCCGTTAGGGTAGAGTTTGCTTCGGAATTCCGCTATCGGAATCCGTTGCTGAATGAGAAGGATCTGGTCGTGATCATCAGCCAGTCCGGCGAGACTGCCGATTCCCTTGCGGCGCTGCGGCTTGCCAGGGATAAGGGAATCAAGACTCTTGGCATCGTTAACGTGATCGGTTCCACCATCGCGAGGGAAGCGGATAACGTCTTCTACACCATGGCAGGACCGGAGATCGCCGTGGCAACGACCAAGGCATACAGCGCTCAACTGGCAGCGGGATACCTTCTGGCCGTTCAGTTTGCAAAGGTTCGCGGAGAGATTGATGACGAAAAGTATGCACAGTTGATCGAAGAACTGCAGACCATTCCCGGAAAGATCACGAAGATCTTGGAGGATAAGGAGCGCATCCAGTGGTTCGCATCCAAGTTCGCCGCTGCAAAGGACGTTTTCTTCCTTGGCAGGGGAATCGATTATGCCATCAGTCTTGAGGGAAGCCTTAAGATGAAAGAGATCAGCTACATTCACAGTGAAGCTTATGCGGCCGGAGAGCTGAAGCACGGTACCATCACCTTGATTGAAGAGGGTACGATGGTGATCAGCGTGCTGACCCAGAAGGAGCTCTTTGAGAAGATGATCAGCAACATGGTGGAAGTAAAGAGCCGCGGAGCTTATCTCATGGGACTCACCACCTATGGCAATTACAGCATTGAGGACACGGCAAACTTCAGCGTTTTCGTGCCTCAGATCGACCAGCATTTTGCGGCGAGCCTGGCGGTTGTGCCGCTGCAGCTCCTTGGATATTACGTGAGCCTGGCAAGAGGTCTTGACGTTGACAAACCCCGCAACCTCGCCAAGAGCGTTACGGTGGAGTGATTGTCCCCTTGGGGAAGGAAAGACTCGGGGGGTATGGAAAGACTCGGGGAGTAAGGAAAGACTCGGGTTGAGGTTTGGACAGTCTTTCCCGTAACCATGCGACCGGGAAAGGCTGTCCAAACCTTCCCCTCGAGGACGTTGCCTGCCAAGGATGCCGAGTCCCTCCCCTCGAGGACGTTGCCTGCCAGAAGGGATAATCCCATCTGGGTGAAGGAGACGGAATTTGAGCGGTGGGAGAAGGGGAAAATATTTCCGGGGGTCACATCAGGGGGGCGACGAATTTGAGGAGTCGGCCGAGGATGCGATAGGAAAGGCGCTCATGGGCGATGGTTTCCCGGGTTACCTCGCGGCACTGGGCCAGGGTGGCCTGGAAGTCGGATTCTATGTCGGAGATACAAGGCGTGCGGAAGAGATAGGTCGCACATTCAAAATGATGATAAAGGCTGCGGTAGTCCAGATTAATGGTACCTACCACGGCCTTTTCGTTATCTGAGACGAAAACCTTGGCATGGACAAAGCCGGGCGTATATTCGTAGATCTTGATGCCGGCATCGATCAGATATCGGTAATGGGATTTTGCCAGCGAATATGCGCTCTTTTTGTCGGGAATGCCTGGCAGGATCAGCTTCACGTCAACGCCGCGCTCCGCGGCAAATTTCAAGGATTGTTCCAGTTCATTGTCGAGGATCAGGTAGGGGGTCATGACGTGTACGTAGGTTTTGGCCCGGTTTAGGATGTCCATGTAAACGTTTTCGCCGACCTTGTATTCATCCAGCGGACAGTCGCTGTAGGGCATGACAAAACCGCCAAAATCAGAATTCCGTGCTTGAGGAGCAGGAGTGATCAAGGCTTCCTCCCACTTTGGAGACGTTTCGGTTATGTTCCAGGTCTGCAGAAACATCAGGCTAAAGCTTTGAACGGCAGGCCCTTTTAGCATCACGGCTACATCCTTCCAATGACCGAAGGGATGCGTGAGATTTACGTACTCGTCAGAGAAATTGATGCCGCCATTAAATGCAACTTCCCCGTCGATCACCAGGATCTTCCTGTGATCCCTGTAATTGTAGTGGGTGGACAGGAAGGGATGGATGGGGGAGAAGGGCTTACATTTGATGCCAAGCTTTGCAAGGCGACTTGGATAATCTGAGCTGAGCAGGGCAATCTCGCACATGCCGTCGTAGACGATGCGAACGTCGACGCCCTGCGCTGCTTTTTCGGCAAGGATTTTCAGGATTTTTCCCCAGAAGTATCCCTCGTTAATGATGAAATATTCCATGAAAATAAACTTCTTGGCCTTTTGAAGTTCCTCGAGGAGGGCGGATAACTTCTCCTCACCGGAAGACAAATACGTGACGGACGTGTGCTCATAGATGGGAAAACAACCGCTTCGGTTTAAGTATTTGCAAAGATCGTCCGTCGCGGAGCTGACAAGCTCTTGTTTTTGAAGGGTTGCGGGATCCTGAGGCAGAAGTTCCTTGGTTTCTGCGATCAGTTCCTTTATTCTGTTTTTGATCGCGCGATGTCCCACGTCGCGCTCCGTAAAGAGATAAAAGAGGGCAGCGGGAACGGGAACAAGCGACATGAGAAGCAGCCAGGTCAGCTTTCCGGTGGCGTCCATGTCACTGCTAAAGAGTTCAAAGACCATGGCGATGGTGATCAGCCATATGAGTCCGTTAAACCATTGGAAATAACCGTCAAACCATTGATAGGCAGAGATTAGCAAAAAAATCTGTACGCCCATCAAAACAAGAACGAGGCCGATCCGGCTAAACAAAATGCGCAGAACTCCCCGTTTTTTCTTTGGCATAAGTCTAAGAATGCCGTCTTTTTCCTCTGAATAATCACTTTGAATTCTTTTACTCATGAAATCCTCCGCAACGTGTACGACATGCCTTACCCCTATCATATACGAAAGAAAGATTGCTTGCAAGCGCTCGCGGCGGGAAAAACCGCTCTAAACGAATTGGGATTGAGCGGTAAAATATGAAAAAGACTTGAAAAGGATACATGGAGGATACGTGGGCCTGTTATTCTGGGATCATCAAAAGCGGATTGCCAAAATAATCCAGATGCGGTAACATGACAGGGAGGACTTGCATCAGAAAGGCATCCGTGGCCTTACGGCCGGATCAGAAAGACCAGGAGTGGCAAAGATGAGAGATCAGATTTTGTTGGTGGAAGACGATAAGCAGATCAGGGACATCCTTCGCGATTATTTTGAGGGTAAAACGCCCTCCTTAGAGGTGACTTGCGCGGCGGACGGTGCGACTGGACTGCAGCTTTTTCGCGAAAAAGAATTTGACCTTGTGTTGTTGGACGTCATGCTTCCTGGCAGAAACGGTTTTTCCCTGATGAAGGAAATCCGACAGACCAGTGACGTGCCAGTGATCTTTATCACGGCGAGAACAATGGAGGAGGACAGACTTTACGGCTATGAGCTCGGCTGTGACGATTACGTCTGTAAGCCTTTTTCCTTTGCGGAACTGTACGCGAAGGTGACGGCACTGATCAAGAGATCCAAGGGAACGGTCAGAGAGAAAGAGGAGATCGTAACCTGCGGCGCGATCTGTTTTCACAAGAGGTCGCTCTCGGTTACGGTGAACGGGGAAAAGGTAGACCTGGCACCGAAGGAACTGTCTTTACTGGCCGTGCTTATGGAGCGGAAGGATTGGGTTTTCACAAGGGAGATGCTGCTTGATCTGGTCTGGGGGAAAGATTACTACGGCGGAGACCGCGTGGTCGATAATCACGTCAAAAAATTGCGTAAGAGTCTTGGCAGCGCTGGAGCGCAGATCAAGACTTTGATCGGAAGGGGCTACAAGATCACGGAGGACTGAAGCCGGGCTAAAAAGCTTCGGAGGGAAATAAGATGCAAACAAAGATGCCAAAGAGAAAGCTGATTTCTCACGCCATAAAGTATGCGACAGTTTATTTGATCACGTGCGTGGTCATCACGCTGATCGGTTTGGGGACGATTGCCAACGTGATGGCAGAACAGGAAAGTACCATGCGTATTGACTCATTCCGGTGGGCTGAAGACGAGAACCAAAAACTATTCTCTGACAAGGTGGTTTCCTTTCAGAACAAAGAAACGCTTCCAGAGATTTTCTATAGGTCCACGTGGGCTTCCACTGCCATGGCGTTGGTGACTGACGACCGAAAGGAAGAGGTGATGGCCTACGGCTATCTGAAGGACAGTGAAACGGACGAGACGTTGCTGGATTCGACGGATTACGTGTTTTTGGCCCTGCGGTTCCATAGCAAAGAGAAGGCCCGTGAGGTCAGGGGATTTGATCTGGACAGAGTCAGTGTTCTTTTTTATTGCCACGTCTCGGTATTTGAAGAGTCTTACGTTAGATTTATGAAGGAACAGGGGTCAACCTTAACGGGGACGCTGGGGGAAGCGATCCGCCATAAGGCCACCTGGGAGGACCTTTTAGAGCCGGGGAATGGTTTTCACTTTACCGCCATGGACGTCTGGAAGACGGGGGTCGGAACGTTTCTTCCGGGAAAGATATTGGTTACGTGGAAAGATAACCGAAATACGGAGAGCGTTGTGCTTGATTTTACGCCGGCGCAGTTAGATGGGTACGTGCACGTGGAAGATCTGGACCGCGTCAAGGTCCCTCAGACGGAGGAGGAAATTGGAGGAACTTACTATTTCTTTACGGACATTGCAGAGATTTCCATACCGGACGAGGAGTTTAAGGAAGAAGCCAGAAACCGGATCAGAAGGCTTGGCAGCAACACCACGGGTACGAGCGTGGAGACGGAACGGATTCTTGGCATACCAACTGAAATAAGAATAGCCATACAGGGTTCCCTGATCGATCAGTATGGAAAAAACTACGTCTTATGCCAGTACGTCGTCATAGAAAATTTTGCCAAAGACATGATGCATATGTTTGGCGAGGCATTCATCGTGATCTATGAAATAACGTTTGCCATTTTCGCGATTATTTGCTTCCTTTCCTACAACCGGAAGAAATACAAATATGAATCGGAAAACTATCGTAAGATGCTGGTGAACGTGATGGCACATGACCTGAAGACCCCGCTTACCGCGATGGAGGGTTATGCTGAGAGCCTGAAGGAAGGCGTAAACACGGACAAGAGGGAAATCTATGCAGGGGAGATCGAACGGAACGTCAAATACGTGAATGAGATCATCTCCGAAAATCTGGCGACGTCACAATATGAGTTTGAGAAAAAGAGGATCAAAAGGAAACCGGTAGAACTGACGGAGCTTTGCGCGGAATCCATCCGCAGATATCAGTCAAAGGCAGACGAAAAGAAACTGCGCTTTGTGACGGAGGGAAAGACGAGGGTTCGCGGGGACGCGGAGCTTTTGCAGAGAGTCTTTGATAATCTGATCGTGAATGCCGTGAAATATTCCGTCCCGGAAAGCGAGATCAAGATCCTTGGCGAGAACCATAAGATCCGGATCCAAAACGTTACGGATCAGAAGCCAGAGGGAAAATTAAAGAGATTGTGGCAGCCTTTTGTCCGTGGCAGTGAGAGCAGAAGCGGGGAAAAGGGTACGGGACTCGGCCTCTACGTGGCGGCAAAGATCCTTAACGACCATAAATGGAAGTATAAGCTTAAGTTTGACGAGAAGAGCGGGACATTCGAATGTGAGATTAAAGTTCCATTGGGAATCCTTTTTTAGGACAAAAAACGAAAGCATGGGAACGTAATAAAAGCGCTGCGGGCACTGAAAAATGTCTGCGGCGCTTTTCTTACGTAAAAGTGAAAAAAAAGCACAAAAAATAAGCACTTTTGAGACCTTGAAAATTGACGAATCCGGGGAGATTTGGTATAATCTGTGAAGATAGGGGTTCTATGCGATTTTTAAGGGGGAAATGAAGATGTTCACTTGGAATTTTCATTACGTTTCGAAAGCAAGACTTACGGAAACCTTAAATCAATTGATGCTAAATTCGCAAAAAGGGGACGTCCTGATCAGGATCCACACGGCAATCCACTATGAAGATGAAGCCGTGGAACTGGCCAAATACGTTAAAAGTCTTGTGCCCAATGCGCATATTATAGGGACAAGTACGGCTGCGATCATCCGTTGGGGAAAGATAGATCCTAACCAGTGCGTAATCTCCGTGACGCAAATGGATGAATGTAAGGTTCGCTCGGCATTGTTGCCGACGCACTCCGGCGGAAAGCAAAAGAGACCGCTGAAGCCGGAAACGTTATGCAAAAAAGTAAAGGAAGCAGTGCTTTGCGAAGATTCAAAGCTGATGCTGGCTTTTCTGACGGCTGATTACGGCGACGTGGCCCACTTTGTAGAAAAGAGTAATGAAACGTTCCCCGGCGTGCAAATGATTGGAGGCGTTCCCGGCAGGTCAGACTTGATCCGCGAAAAGCAAATGGTTGGCTACGTGTTTAATGAGAACGGGTGGTCTGCTGAAGCCATTCTCGTTGCTGCCATCAGTGGCAAGGAATTAAAGTCCTGCGCTTCTTATGCAACGGGAATACAGGCCGTTGGAGAAGTGATGGAGGTGACGGAAGCTGAAGGCAGGCACGTGATTTCCATTGACGGAGTCGATGCGGCAACGAAGTATCTGGCCGTTGCAAGGGTGGAAGACCGGTTGCGCTGGGATTTGACAAGCCTGCTTCCCTTTGTCTATTCAGAGCGCCGAAACGTTCCGCTGCAATTCCGCTTTGTCAAGGATCAGCTCTATGCGAATCACAACATTGTCGCAGGCTCAAAGGTCAGAAGGGCAATGATCTATGACCAGAAGATCATTTCAGATAATCGTGCGATGTTCCGGCGCATGGAGAATTTCGAATATGCAGAAACCATCTTCAGCTATTCAAGTACGGCCAGATACATGGGATTTCCCAACAGCGCGAAATGGGAGATTTCCGTCTATGAGAGTTCCAATGCCTGCGGGTGTCTTACTGATGGCGTCATTGTATGCGCTGACGGCAGAAACGTTTTTGCAAATTGCTCCTTTGCACTGGCTGCCTGTGGTGAAAAAAAGTACGTGCAGGAATATCATCCCTACGTATTTTCTTACGTAAACCCCTTGGCGGAGGACAATCAAAGACTTTTAAACTATTTGGTGGAACTGGAAGAACGGTTGGAAGAGGATAAAAATCATCCGGAGGACAACGAGCTGAGAAGCTTTCTTCGTGAGTGCGGCTCAAAGCTTTTGTATTCCGGAAATGAGGATCTTCCGAACGAGGCTGCGCTAAAGGTTGACCTGAATTTTAAGGGCTATGACAGAATCTGCGTGATCAACGTGCTGGACATTGCCAACATGAAGCTTGTTTTCTCGGAGCAGATGATTCAGGTCACGTATAAGAATTACGTGGAAAAATGTAAAAACTTTGCGAAGGAGAAGAATTACCGATTCTACGTGCTTGACCAGTGGCAGGTGGCCGTTGGCGCGCCGTCCTTTATGATTTCGCTGGCAGATTTTACAAAGGACGTGGAGAATCTGTACAGGAAGCTTTTTGAGACCTCAGGGGAATACGTTGCCATTATTCCGGTCGTTTGCGTTTTATACAACTGCACGGTGGATAACATTTCCTCTGCCTATAACTCTGCACGCGTGGAGATGGTGAACAAGAACGTTCAGTTTTTGGTTCATGACGCAAAAGAGGGACAGTTGGATGCAGAGAGCATCCGCACGAAATATCAGATGGTGAACGTGATCAATTACGCGCTGTCTCATGACACGCTGATTCCATATTATCAAGGTATCTATGACAACAGAAAGCAAACAATCCATCACTTTGAAGCGTTGATGCGTCTGGCAGATGAAAACGGCACGATCTATTATCCGGGAGATTTCCTAGAGGTGGCAAGATCCTACGGACTGATGTACGACCAGCTTTCCTTTACGATGATCAAAAAGGTGTTTGAACGGTTTAACAACGTCGAGGGGAAATCCGTAAGCATCAATATTGGCATGAGAGACGTGAAGAACCAGGAGATCGTAGACTATATCTATGATTTTCTTTCTACCACGGGGCATCCGGAAAACTTTACCTTCGAGCTATTGGAGAACGAAGACGTCGGAGATTACGGCATTCTATTAAACTTTGTGGATAAGATCCATGAATTGGGCGGTTTGATTGCCATCGATGATTTTGGAAGCGGATATTCAAACTTGCAGCACATCCTGAGCATTCAGTCTGATTTCATTAAGATCGACGGTTCGATCATCCGTAATTGCTGTGTTGACAAGGATGCAGAGAACCTGATCGCACTGATCACCGGGTGGAAGAATTTAAGCTCCCGCAACGTGAAGATCGTGGCAGAATTTGTGGAGAACGAAGAAATTCAAACTAAATTAACGATCTATGACGTGGACTATTCTCAGGGTTACCTGTTTTCTAAGCCTGCGCCTGACATTGACGACGGAAAGGCAAAGAAGGCAAAACAGAAGTAAGAAGGAGATCCGTGCATGAGAAGAAATAAGAACGAGTTGCGTTACGTCGGACTGATCATGGAAGACATCTTTACGGAGTTTGCGAAGGAAGTCATCCGCGGCGTCGTCAATGCCGCAAAAGAACAGGAGAACATCCGATTGGTGATTCTGGTCGGAAGACAGAATGAAAACAAAACCGTTGGTGAGAAACAATATATTTATAAAACTATCTATAATACGATCTATCACCTGGAGGAGAGCTGCAGGTTTGACGGGCTGATTCTGACGCTTCCAAACATGTGGGCCGTGGAGAAGGACTCCTTCGGGTTGGAAAGAGTGAGCAATTATTCCAAAATTCCCAAGGTGTTTGTTGCGACGCGCAAGGAGAATGAGACGACGGTCAATTATGACAATGAAGCCGGAATCCGCGAGACCATCGATTATCTGGTGAATAGTTGCGGCGTCAGAAGGATCTGTATGCTGGGAGGCCGTACGGACAACGTGGATGCCATGGAGCGAAAGCGTATTTTTATAAAATGCCTCGAGGACAATCAGATCCCGTTTGACGAGTCCATGTACGAAACGGCAGACATGTCGGCGGGATGTACTGCGGAAGCGGCCAGGCTTTTGGACAGAAATCCCAACGCACAGGCATTTTTTTGCGTAAATGATCCTACGGCGATTGCCCTGTATTCCGAAATGGAGCGAAGGGGACTGGTTCCCGGTAAGGACATTTACGTCTTTGGATTTGATAATACGCTTGCGTCCAGTTCGATGGTGCCACCGCTGGCATCCATTGGACCCAAGGATGAAACGCTGGGAAAAAGGGCACTGGAAGTATTGCTGGAAAAAATGGACGGAAAACAGGCTGAGTCCGTTACGTTAGACACCAGACTGTACGGAAGGGCTTCCTGCCCCTATGACAGATACGAATATACGATCAGGGAACTGCTTAACGTCGATGAGGCATTCATTTACCGCATGTTTGATGATTGCTTTTACCGGTATAAGAATGAGTATTTTGACAGCAAGGACATCAACCTGAAGCGATTGTTTTATGAGTTTATTTCCCGGATGCTCTATTCCATGAAAAGACGATACTTAAGCACGGAGGAATTCGAGGAAATCGGAAGGCTAATCGATATCTTTTATGATAACGGGGCCATGGATTATACGGATGCCACGAAATTCCTGCAGTGCGTGGAAAGACTTCAGAGCACCATGAATTTCCTGCAGAAATCCGTTTCCACGAGTAACATGAATAACCGGCTGTTTACTCGCATGAAGGACCGGGCGATTCTTTCACTTTCCAGTCAGTGGAACAAGAATGCCAGCCACGTCAACGCGGGCCGCGGGGTCATGCAGGATTTCCAGATCGAAACGATGGATTTTTACCGATCAGGAAGCAATTCCATAGAAAACGTCATCCGTAATTTTGATAAACTTGGACTGAAAAATGCTGCCCTGTACCTCTATGACGAACCAGTGGATTTTAATCCGAGAGGCGTGACGGTCTTTCCTGACCATTTGAATCTTCGATGCGTGATGAAGGCGGGAACGCTTTACGTCATACCGAGAGAACGGCAGTATTGCGCCGTTGAGAATATTTTTCAAAAAAAGGAAATTCCGACAAAGTGCTTAGGCTACGTGCCGTTTCCCGTATTTTTTGGCTCAAGAATCTATGGCTTGATGGTCTGTGAACTCACGCAGGATACTCCGGAACGCGGGGAATACGTTGTCAGCATATTGAGCAGAGTGTTGTACTTAAACGACATGGAAGTCATCAACTCTCCGGCTGAGACGGAGCAGATGAAAAAAGCCAGGCAGGAAAAGAAGAAGCAAGAGATCTTTAGCCAGATTGCTGAAGGGCTTGCTTCTCATTATGACATTATTTATTACGTCAATTCCGAAAGCGCAAAATACATGGAGTTTAAGGCGAACAATCTCTATGGGAATCTTGTGGTACAGGAGGAGGGAAGGGATTTTTTTGAAGAAACAAGGATCAACGCCAGAAAGATCGTACACGCTGAGGACCGGGACCGCATCTTAACGATCATGAGCCGGGATCACATGATCACGGCACTGGAAGATCGCAAACAATATCAGGCAGACTATCGCTTGGTAATCGAAGGAAAAACGCAGTACGCAAGACTGACCGTCACGTGGGGGAGCGATCGCGTACACTTTATCATTGGCGTGGAGAACGTGAACGAAGAAGTGCGCAGGGAAGAAGAACGCGTGAGGGCCCTGCAGATGGCGAACGATCTCGCGCGGCGGGACGGACTTACCGGCGCCAAGAACATCACGGCGTACCACGAGATGGAGGAAGCGCTTCAAAGAGATTTGGATGCCGGTGCGAATGATTTGGCTTTTGCCATCTGCATCTGCGACATCAATTATCTGAAGTTTGTCAATGATACGTATGGTCATAAGGCGGGTGATGAATACATTCGTTCTGCCTGCAAAATGATTTTCGAGATTTTCTCGCACAGTCCCGTATTCCGCGTGGGCGGTGATGAATTTGCCGTCATCATGAGGGGGGCGGATTATGAGAACAGGAACAAGCTCTTGAAAAAAGTACGCGCGAAGGCTCTGGAAAATCAACGAAAAGATTCGGGACCGGTGGTGGCGTCCGGCATTGCGACGTTTGCGAAGAAGACGGACCATAAGGTTTCGGAAGTGTTTGAGCGTGCCGACGGCATCATGTATGAAAATAAGAATTACCTAAAAAAATTAAAGGCAACGGAGGGGAAATAAGACAATGGGATTTTGGGACGGATTGGCGAGCTTTAACGACGCCGTAAACGGATTTGTATGGACAACGGTGGGAGTTTGGCTCCTTCTTGCAACGGGCATTCTGATGACCGTGCTGACGAAGTTTTTCCAGGTAACGCACGTGGGCCACTGGATGAAAAAGACGGTTGGTTCGATGTTTGACAAAAAGGTTATGGGACATACCGGGGAGAAGGCGTCAATTTCGCAGTTCCAGGCACTCTGTACGGCGCTTGCGGCAACCGTGGGCGTAGGCAACATTGCGGGCGTGTCCGCGGCGATCATGACTGGCGGTCCCGGAGCGGTCTTTTGGATGTGGATGGCGGCGTTCTTCGGAATGATGACGAATTATTCTGAGAACATTCTTGGAATTTATTACCGGAGAAAAAATCACGTCGGCGAGTGGTCCGGCGGTGCCATGTATTATCTGCAGGACGGCCTGGGCGGATACAAGGGTATGAAGAAAGTCGGAAAGGTTCTCGCCATTATCTTTGCCATTTGTGCGGTCCTGGCATCCTTTGGCATTGGCAACATGGGACAGGTAAACAAGATCGTCATGAACTTTACCTCTGCCTTTAATATAAGGGCTTTGTCGGATCAAGTGCTCTATACCTCCGGCGGTACGGACGTAACGCTTTACATGCTGATCGTTGGCATTGTGATCATGATCCTGGTTGGCGTTGTGGTCATTGGCGGATTGCAGAGAATCGCAATCGTTGCGGAGAAGATCATTCCCTTCATGGTTGTAACCTACGTGATTGGCGCCCTTGTCATCATCATCGCCAATGCGGGGCAGATTGGAACCGCGTTTGGACATGTTTTTAGCATGGCCTTCTCAAAGCAGGCGGCCTGGGGCGGCGCAACGGGCGTGGCCTTTAAGACCATCATCACCCAGGGCTGTAAGAGAGGCGTTTTCTCGAATGAGGCTGGTCTCGGAAGTTCCGTTATGGTGCATTCCAATTCCAACGTGAAGGAGCCCGTGAAGCAGGGCCTTTGGGGCATCTTTGAGGTGTTTGCCGACACGATCATCGTATGTACCATGACTGCTTTGGTGATCCTGACCTCCGGCGTGATCGACTTGACGACTGGCGCGGCAAAGGCTGAGACGGATGCAACGCTTGTGGCGGAAGCCTTTAACACGATCTTTAAGGTGGGAAACGTGGAGTATGGCCGGTATTTTGTAGCCATCGCCATTTTGCTGTTTGCGTTTACGACGATCCTTGGCTGGTCCCATTACGGCACGAAAGCAGTGGAATACTTGGCAGGCAAGAATGCTCCCGTGGTGACAAAGGTCTACAAGTTCATTTTTGTGATCATGATCCTTTCCGGCGCACTCATGACGTCCTCCATCGCATGGGATATTTCCGATACCTTTAACGGCATGATGATGATCCCGAACCTCATTGGCGTTCTTGCCATGAGTCCCTTGGTTATGAAACTGACAAAGAATTACGTGGCGCGAAGATTAAATAAGCAGGACGTGGAACCAATCCTGTCCTATGATCCGGCCATTGAAAAAGAGAATGCAAAGATTATAAAGGAGACGGGGGAGGACTAAAAATGAAGACAACAAAAAGAGAAAGAGACTATGCGCTTTCGCATTTCGGCGAGGTGCATCACACGACGTTAAATCCAGAGGGACCAGGCGTTGTGAGAATTCATTTGGTTCCGCCCGTGATCAAGGATGGCGAGGTGGGGGACAGCGTTGCCATCATCAACGGACAGGACGTGATTCCCGTGAGCCGTTCCTGGAGCATTTTGCTCACGGAATTCATTGAGGAAGTGAATAAGTACGCAGGTCGTGAGATTACGGACGAAGAGGCGAAGACCATCGTCGACAACACCTGCGCTCACGTGAAAAAAGTATATCCGATCATACTGAAAAGCAGATTGAGAAAAGACATCCAGACGATGATGGAAACCTTCAAACAGGTGGCGTACGGCGAGCAGGTGAAGGAACCGATCGCTTACGTCAGCATGGGAGAGTATGCACCATACATGCGCGCCCCTCACAGAATGGATTTGATGGTGAGCGCCATGACCAAGGAAGGCAGATGGCACTGCAATCAAAACTGCGTGCACTGCTATGCAGCCGGTCAGGAGCAATCCGCGGAGAAGGAATTGTCCACGGAGGAATGGAAGGCCATTATTGACAAGTGCCGCGAGGTCGGCATCCCGCAGGTGACGTTTACGGGCGGAGAACCGACGATGCGCGAGGATCTCTTTGAACTGATCGATCACGCTAAATGGTTTATCACGAGGCTCAACACCAATGGCATCAAGCTGACAAAGGAATATTGCGAGGAGTTAAAGAAAGCGTCGCTTGACAGCGCGCAGATCACGTTCTATTCCTGCGACGAGGAAATCCATAATCAACTGGTCGGCGCCCCTAAGTATCAGGATACCGTTGCCGGCATTGAGAACGCGCTGGCAGCAGGCATAAACCTTAGCATCAATACGCCGCTGTGCACGCTGAACCGCGATTACGTAAAGACCTTAAAATTCCTGCATGAAAAAGGCGTTTTATACGTCACCTGCTCCGGACTCATCACCACCGGCAATGCGGCGAAGGAGGCATCGGAAAACCTTCAACTGACCCTTCCCGAGATCCGCGAGATCTTAAAGGAGGCCGTGGAATACTGCTTTGCAAATGGCATGGAGATCAGCTTTACGTCTCCGGGATGGGTGGATGACAAGTTCTGCAAGGAGCTTGGAATCAGCACGCCAAACTGCGGCGCATGTCTTAGCAACATGGCCATTACGCCCGGAGGCAACGTAGTTCCCTGTCAGAGCTGGCTGAATGACGCACCTTTGGGGAATTTCCTTAAGGATGACTGGGAAAAGATTTGGAACGGAGAAACTTGTAAGACTCGCAGGGCTTACTCTGCCACCATGCGCAGTGAATGCCCGCTTAAAATTGTTCGCGGAAAGGCAGGTATGGAGAAATGAAAAACATGAGGAAAGCTTTGATTTTTGCCATACTGCTATTCGTAATGATCCCCTTCTTTGGGGCTACCGTAAAGGCGGCTGACCTGGACCAGATTGAGGACTATGAGATTACCATCGACGTAAATAAAGACGGAACCTTAAACATGCTCTATCATATCGAGTGGAGGGTTTTGGATTCCACGTCCGAGGGTCCCTTGGAATGGGTGAAGATCGGAATTCCGAACAAAAGATACGTCTCCATGAAGAAGCTGACGAATAATATCAAGAAGATTGCTTATTATTCCGACGGCGGAAGCTACGTAAGGATCGACTTTGACAAGAAGTACAAGAAGGGTGACGTTGTTACCTTTGAGTTTCAATTGGTTCAGGACTATACGTACCAGATGAATCAGTTTGTGGACGGTGAGACGGTGTACGGCTTTACGCCGGGCTGGTTTAATGAGATCAAGATTGATAAGCTGGTGATCCGTTGGAACGCTGACAAAGTAAAAAGCATTGATCCCAACGCTGAGAAATTAAGCTACGGCAACGGCACGTATTACGTGTGGACTAAGGAAAGCTTAAAGCACGGCGAGAAATTCCCCGTGCAGGTAATCTATCCCAACAGCGCATTTAATTTTGATCCGGAGAAGACCAACATTGATGGTCACAAGGGGAGCGTTTCCGGTGCCATTGCGGGAGCCATTGCTTTTGTGCTAGTTATGGTCGTAAGCACTTTAATCGTTATCAGCGCCTTGATCTACGACAGAAATGCAAGACTTGGAACGACGAAGATCACGCGTACGAAGATTGTTTATCATGAGACCTGTCCCGGTTGCGGAGAGCCGAGGAAGGACGGAGAGAACAATTGTCCATATTGTGGGCAGAGCTTTATTAAGAGCGAAGAGGTGATCAAGGAGGAAGAGATTCCGAAGGAGGAAAAAGCACTTCGGAAGATCAAAACGGACGGCACCTATCCTTACGCATCCATGCCGCATACCTACATGCACGTACACGTAACGCACGTGCCGCCCGCAACGACGACGCGGTCTTCCAGCGGCTGTGCACACAGCAGCTGTGCCTGCGCCTGTGCATGTGCCTGCGCTTGTGCCGGCGGCGGCAGGGCCGGATGCAGCACCAAGGATTTCTATAACACGAACCTGAAGCTCCGTCAGCTGGAGATGAAGAAGAGAGCGAAATAGGCTGGAACCGCAGCATAACGAGAAAAGACTGGAGAGAATAAACATGAGTGAAAAGGCGAAGATTGCCCCCATGGGGTGGAACAGCTGGGATTGCTACGGCGCTGCCGTGACGGAAGACATTGTCAGGCAGAATGCGAAATTCATGGCTGAGAATTTGAAACAGTATGGCTGGGAGTACGTTGTCGTTGACATCCAGTGGTATGAGCCCCTGGCAACGAGCCATATGTACCATCCCTTTACGGATCTGTGCATGGACGAGTATTCCAGGCTGATCCCTGCCCCTAACCGTTTCCCCTCGTCGGCGGACGGAAAGGGCTTTGGACCTTTGGCGGAGTACGTACACTCCCTGGGATTGAAGTTTGGCATTCATATCATGAGAGGAATTCCGAGGCAGGCCGTACATCAAAATGCGAAGATCCTCGGAACGGACAAGACGGCGCGCGAGGTCGCAAAGACGGCCAGCATCTGTGTCTGGAACAGCGACATGTATGGCGTGGATCCTCACAGGGAGGGCGCGAGGGCATATTATGACAGTATCTTCAAGCTCTATGCATCCTGGGGCGTTGACTTTATCAAGTGCGATGACATCGCCAGGGAAATGCCTCAGTGCGAGGAGGAGCTTGTCATGCTCAGCGAGGCATTAAAGAACTGCGGACGGGAAATGGTGCTCAGCATTTCGCCCGGACCCGCGCCGCTTGACAAGGCAGAGCTCTTTAAGCAGACCTGTAACATGTGGCGCATCACGGATGACTTCTGGGATAAATGGGAACTCCTGTATGACATGTTCCAGAGAGCGGAAAAGTGGTGCACCCATACCGGTGCCGGACATTGGCCGGATGCCGACATGCTTCCCGTGGGCCCGATCAATCAGGTTTACGGAAAGGAAAACTGGACGAAGTTCACGGAGGATGAGCAGATCACAATGCTGACGCTCTGGAGCATCTTCCGTTCTCCGCTGATGATCGGTGGCGAGATGACGGGCTTTGACGATTTCACGATGAAGCTTCTCACCAATGAAGAGATTCTGAAGATGCATCGTAACGCAAGGCATTCCCATCAGATCTTCCGCAGGATTGTCGGCGGCACGGAATATATCGTATGGATGGCAGTTTCTGCCGAAGGCGGCAATTATCTTGCCGTATTTAACGCGGGAGAAGAGGACGGAACGCTGGAACTTGACTTGGCAGAGCTTGAGATCGGTCGCGAGATCCAGGTGAAGGAACTTTGGTCGGGAGAGGAAGGAAGCGCGGAGAGAGTGCTGTCCGTTCCCGTAAGAAAGCATTCCGCCAAGGCATTTTTCTTCGTATAAAACATTGCCTTGGGGAAGGCGAAATGACTTAAAATGACGGAAAAAAGAGGCATAAGACGTTATGGCTTGGTATGACGAGGCTGTATTTTATCATATTTACCCACTGGGGCTTACGGGGGCGCCGGAGCATAATCCCTACGCGCAGCCGGTGCCAAGGCTCCGTGAGATTTTTCCATGGATCGCGCACGTAAAGGAAATCGGATGTAACGCGATCTATATTGGTCCCTTGTTTGAGTCCGAAGGGCACGGATATGAGACGACGGACTACAAAAAGCTGGACGGACGGCTTGGAACGAATGAAGATCTAAAGGAATTTGTCAAGCTCTCCCATGAGCAGGGCATAAGAGTGATCTTTGACGGCGTATTCAATCATACCGGAAGAAACTTTTTTGCCATGCGTGACCTAAGGGAAAAGCGGGAGCAGTCCCCTTATCGCGACTGGTATCAGAACGTGAACTTTTGGGGAAATAATGAGTTTAATGATGGATTTTCCTATGACAACTGGGGCGGCTACAATATCATGGCAAAGCTCAATCAGAAGAATCCCGCTGTGCGCGACTACGTCTGTGACGTGATCCGGTTCTGGGTCAAAGAATTTGACGTGGACGGCATCCGGCTGGATGCGGCGGACGTGCTGGATTTTGAATTCATGAAGGCGCTTCGCCGTACCGCAAACGAGGTGAAGCCGGAGTTTTGGTTGATGGGTGAAGTGATCCACGGGGATTATACCCGCTGGGTAAATGAGGGGACCTTGCATTCGGTCACCAATTATCATCTTCACAAGGCCCTGTATTCCGGACATAATGAGCACAATTATTTCGAGATTGCCCACACGGTAAAGAGACTTTACGCCATGGGAGGAAACCACCCAGATGGCTTAAAGCTCTATAATTTCGTGGATAACCACGACGTGGAGCGGATCCATACAAAGCTTTGGAACAAGGCACATTTTCTGCCGGTTCACGTACTGTTGTATGCGCTTCCCGGTATTCCTTCGGTCTATTACGGATCGGAGTTTGGCATTGAGGGAAAGAAGATCTATGGAACGGACGCGCCACTCCGGCCAAAGCTTAATCTGGCTGATTTTGGTGATTGCGTAGCGGAGAATCCGTGCACGAAGCTGATCGCGGCGCTGGGGCGGATCCATAAGGAACATCCCGCCTTATCTTATGGGGACTATCAGGAGCTTGTGCTCACAAACAGACAATATGCATTTGCGAGAAGCGGATGCGGGGAATGCGTTTACGTTGCGGTCAACAATGATGACAATGAGGCGACGATCCGGATTCCCGTCCGGGAAGGCGGAACCTATCTGGGACTTTTGACGGGGAAGCGGATGGACGCAGCGGACGGATGGATCGAAGTTCGGCTTCCCGGCTGCGGCGGGGACGTGATCACACTGGAAGGAGCGTGCGTAAACCACGCAGAGCCCGTTGATTTTGCAGCGGTGAATGAGACGCCCTGCGAGAAAGAATTTCTCGAGCCTGTAAAAGAGACGGCATGCGAGACGACCTCTGAGGTGGCTTGCGGCGGGGAAGTGATTCCCCTGCAGGAACGAAAGACGGGCTTTGTCGACAAGGCCGCGTCGGAAGGAAAGGCATATGAATGCATGACAATCGAGGAATTGCAGGAGGCCATTCTTTCAAAGATGGAGAAAAACGGACCAGTGACGGAGCAGATGCTTCGTTCGGTTTGGGAGAATAACCACCAGGGATCTTTATTAAACTGGGTAAGGAGCTTCCGCTAGCGAAACGGAAAGTGAGGTGTTTGACGTGATATTGCTGATTTCCATACATGAGCAGGCCAGACGGGAACTGCGGGAAATCTTGGGAAAAGAATATGACGTTCTTGCCTTGCCTGACGCCGGGGAAGCCCTGAAGCGGATGGAAGAACGATACGAAGACGTATCCGTGGTGATCACGGATCTGTTGGAGACGGAAAAGAGTAATTATGAATTACTGCATAAAATGCAGGAAAGCGAGAAACTTAGGGACATACCGGTCATGGTGGTCTGTGACAGGAACATGGACGGAAATCTGCAGATCCAGGCGGAAGGAAAATGCCTGGAGGCCGGTGCAGCCGACTTTGTGCGTGAGCCCTTTGTTCCGGGAACCGTCCAGAACCGCGTGAAGGGGCTCATCAGGCTGCGTGAGTCCACGGCCATGCTGAACATTTTGGAGCGCGATCCCCTCACGGGGCTGTATGCAAAGGAATTCTTTTTTAAGAAGGTGGAAGAGTATCTTTCGGAACATGCGGATCAAAGGTTTGTGTTTTTGGTATCTGACATCCAGGGCTTAAAGGTGATCAATGAAAAGTACGGCTTCGACATGGGAGACGTTGTCCTGAATACCATGGCAAGCCACGGGATCAAGCATATCGATGGATTCATCTTTGGAGGCAGGATTGAGGGTGACAAGCTGGCTGGACTCGTGAATGCCCATGGGATTGACGAGATCATGAAAAACCTTGCTGAAAATGACGCAGGTACGCCGTATCCCATTCCGAACGTCATTGTCAAACACGGAATTTACTGGATTGAACCGAGACTGAACGTGAAGCCCAAGGGAATGTATGACCGCGCCATGCTTGCCCTGCAAAAGATCAAGAGCCAGTATGGCGTCTACGTCGCCGAGTACAATGACGAGCTTCGGAAGGACCTTTTGCTTAAACAGATGATCCTGGGGAGCGCGGATGATGCATTAAAGGATCATCAATTTAAGGTATTCTATCAGCCCAAGCATGATTTCCGCACAAACCGCACCTGCGGCGCGGAAGGGCTGGTGCGCTGGCTTCACCCGGACATTGGATTCATGAATCCAATACTGTTTATCTCATTGTTTGAACAAAACGGTTTCATCACAAAAATGGATTTCTTTGTTTGGGAGGAAATCTGCAAAACAATAAAGAAATGGGAGAGGGAAGGCGTTCCCCTTGTGCCGGTCTCCATCAACGTATCAAGAAGGGATTTTGAGATCCCGGATCTTGCGGATCGGATCACGGCGCTGGTAGACAGTTACGACATCTCTCACGACATGGTGCACGTGGAGGTGACGGAGTCAGCCTACTCCGATGACCCGGAGCGCATCACGGAGACGGTGCGAAGGCTCCATGACAATGGTTTTGTGATCGAGATGGATGACTTTGGAACGGGATATTCTTCTTTGATCGCTCTGAGCAGCATGGATCTTGACGTGCTAAAGCTCGACCGGAGCATTATTGAAAATGACAAGCCTGGTTCTGAAAAGAACATCCTGGAGTTTTCCATGCAACTTGCCAAGATGCTGAATTTAAAGACCGTGGCGGAAGGCGTGGAGACGAAGGAGCAGATGGAGAGGATCTCCCAGCTTGGCGGCGACTACATTCAGGGATATTATTATTCCAAGCCGTTGCCGGAGGAAGAGTTCGCGAAGTATCTGATCCAAAGAAATGCAAAACCTGCAGAAGACTAAGCGCAGGTAATGGACGCGCATCTTGTGGGAAAATGAGAAGCACGGGATAGAAAATGATTGGTGCAGGAAATAGTTACGTGTTATAATTTGATCACGGGGGGGATATTGCGGACAAGGAGGCATGGTGAATGCAATATCGCAAGGATAAATACGGAAACGACGTTTCCATTTTGGGCTTTGGCTGCATGCGCTTTACCAGAAAAGGCGGAAACATAGATCATGAAAAGGCGGAGAAAGAGATTTTGGCCGCTTTTAAGCAAGGCGTAAATTATTTCGACACTGCTTACATTTATCCGGGAAGTGAGGTTTGCTTGGGAAAAATCCTCGAGGACAATCATATCAGGGAGCAGGTGAAGATCGCCACAAAGCTTCCCCAGTACATGGTAAAGAACCCCGAGAATATTGACAAGTTTTTTGACGAAGAGCTGAAACGCCTTCGTACGGACTACGTGGACTATTACCTGATGCACATGCTGACGGATCTTGTCTCCTGGGAAAACTTAAAGAAAAACGGGATCGAGGACTGGATCAGACACAAAAAGGAATCGGGAGCCATCCGGCAGGTTGGATTTTCTTTCCACGGGAACACGGATACGTTCCTGCAGATCCTGGAGGATTATGACTGGGATTTCTGTCAGATCCAGTATAATTATCTTGACGAGAACATACAGGCAGGGCGAAAGGGATTAAAGGCCGCCGCGGCAAAGGGGATTCCCGTGATCATCATGGAACCGCTTCGAGGCGGAAAGTTAGTGAATCTCCTGCCTGCTGAGGCGAAAAAGCTCATCGCGGGACATGACAAGAAGAGATCCGCGGCAGAATGGGCATTCCGGTGGCTTTGGGATCAGCCGGAGGTGACCTGCGTGTTGTCCGGCATGAATTCCCTGGAGATGGTGGAGGAGAATTGCAGGATCGCGTCAGAGGTACAGGCCGGAGAGTTTGATGAGGGCGACTTTGAGATGATCGCAGGGATCAAGGCGGCCATCGAGAGGACAACAAAGGTGGGATGCACGGGTTGCGGTTATTGCATGCCATGTCCGAAAGGAGTGGACATTCCGGCGACCTTCCGGTGCTACAACGCCATGTATGCAGAGGGAAAGAGCAGCGGCAGGTTCGAGTACGTACAGGTGGTAGGACTTCGCAAGGAACCGGCGTTTGCAGACCTTTGCGTGCAGTGTGGAAAGTGCGAGCAGCATTGCCCTCAGCATCTTGAGATACGGAAGTATTTGAAGGAAGCAGACAAAAATCTGCGACCCTGGCCATACAAGATCGCGATCAAGTTTGTCAGAAAGTTCATGATCAAAAAATAAAAAGTTTCATATAGGGAATAAAAAGGAGGATAAAGGTGATAGTATCCAGCGTTTCAGTATCGGTAATCGTTATCGTGGTTTTGCTTTTGCTATTATTCTAAAGAAAAATAGGACAAGTTTAGGAGGGTTGCGATGAGATTAATTACGCGTTCTGATTTTGACGGTTTGGCATGCGGCGCGCTTCTTTTGGAAGCGGGCGTGATCGATTCCTGGAAGTTTGCACATCCCAAGGATCTGCAGGACGGATTGATTCCCGTGACGGAGGATGACTGCCTTGCGAACGTTCCTTTTGTGGAAGGCTGCGGACTATGGTTTGATCATCATTCCAGTGAATATGAAAGGTTGCAGCTTGCGGGAAAGTATAAGGGTGAGAGCAGGATCGCACCCTCCTGTGCAAGAATCATTTATGAGTATTATGGCGGAAGGCAGCGCTTCCCTCAATATGACGATCTGATGGTGGCAGTGGACAAGGTGGATTCCGGAAATCTTACCATTGATGAGATTCAAAATCCGAAGGGGTGGATTTTGGTAGGCTTCCTCATGGATCCCAGAACTGGCCTTGGCAGATGGAGAGAATTCACCATCTCCAACTATCAGCTGATGGAAAAACTGATGCATGCCTGCAGAACCATGTCTACGGAAGAAATCTTGAACCTTCCTGACGTGCAGGAGCGCATCGTGGTTTACAAGGAGCAGGACGAGAAGTTCCGCGAGATGGTGAAGGCTCACACGGTGACATACGGAAATCTGTTGGTTTCTGACCTGAGAGGCGTAAATCCCATTTATTCCGGAAACCGATTCCTGATCTACGGCATGTATCCCGAGCAGAATATTTCCGTTTGGATCGTAAACGGAAAGGGCGGCGTAGGTTGCAGCGCTGCCGTTGGCTACAGTATTTTGAACAAAACCTGTACCATTGACGTAGGCAGCCTTATGCTGAAATATGGCGGAGGTGGTCATAAGAAGGTTGGTACCTGCCAGTTCTCAGACGAGACGATGGCAGAAGGACTTCCGAAGCTTCTGGAAGAATTGAAGGAAATGGTAAATGAATAAAGCATTTGAAAATGGCCCGTCGAAAACGACGGGCTATTTTTTAGCTGAATTTAGCCTATGATAAATCAGAGTGGGATATTGGAGATAATCAACAAAAGGCTGTTTGATTAATTGGGGAAATCAACCAAAAAAAAGAAAAATCAAAAAGAGGGATTGCAAAAAGAATAAAAAGGGAGTAGGATATGCGTAAAAGCTAAAATAAGCTAAATTAACTTAAATTAACCAAAGCAAAATGATAAAATTTTAGGAGGAGTAAAATGAGCATTCAAATGATCGCACCTGAAGTGAAAAACGTTCCCTGGCAGGATCGTCCCGCGAATCTTGTGGGCGCACCCGTATGGCGTTATACGGAGAATCCCATCATTAATCGCAATCCCATCCCCGGTGTTGCAAGAATCTTTAATTCCGCAGTTGTGCCTTATGAAGACGGTTTTATCGGCGTGTTCCGAGGCGAGCAGACCAACGGCGTGCCCTATGTATACCTTGGAAGAAGCAAGGATGGCATTCACTGGGAGTTCGAGAAGGACAAGGTTCAGTTCGTGGATGAGAAGGGGGAACCATTCATGCCCGTATACGCGTATGATCCCAGACTGGTAAAAGTGGAAGATACGTATTATATTATATGGTGTGGGGATTTTTACGGCGCAGCCATCGGCATTGCAAAGACGCAGGACTTCAAGAAATTTGTCAGGATCGAGAATCCCTTCCTGCCCTTTAACAGAAATGCCGTATTGTTCCCGAGAAAGCTGCATGGCAATTTTGTAATGCTGAGCAGACCTTCTGACAGCGGACACACGCCTTTTGGAGACATCTTTGTCAGCGAGAGTCCCGACCTGACCTATTGGGGAAAGCACCGTCACGTGATGGGCAGGGGCTATGAATGGTGGGAGTCCTTAAAAATCGGCGGAGGCGCCGCTCCCATTGAGACGAGTGAGGGCTGGCTCATGTTCTATCACGGCGTGAGCGGGACCTGTAACGGTTACGTGTACAGCATCGGCGGCGCCATTTTGGACTTGGAGAATCCTTCAATCGTGAAGTATCGTTGCGAGACCTTCCTGCTGACGCCGGAAGAGTGGTATGAGGAGCGCGGATTTGTGCCCAACGTAACCTTCCCCTGCGCAACCATTCATGATCCCAAGACCGGCAGGATCGCGATCTATTACGGATGTGCGGACAGCTACGTAAGCCTTGCCTTCTGTCAGTTTGAAGAGATCGTGGATTATATCAAAGAGCACAGCGTTGTCCGGAATGATGATACGGAGATCGGACGCAGATAATCTGACTTCGCGCTTAAGTATGGGCGCGCAGGTAAGGAGGACGTAACGAAATGCAGACGGAAATTAGTAAGCCGGTGGCGGAAATGACGTGGCACGCTCCAACGGATCAGGCTTTTTCCTACGAGGGAAGAATTGATTTCGAATGCCCGGAGGCGCCAATGTTTGTCAATCCGTGCAGTTACGTAAGGTTTCGCCTTGGCGGGCGGCGGGCAACTCTGGCACTGGAAAACCAACGCGCCTACTTTGAAAATGCGCTGGGCGTGTTGGTGGACGGGGAATACCGAGGAAAGATCCTTTTGCATGACGGCACTTCTTTGCAGGGAGAGACGGCGGAGCAGTTTTTGCTTCGCCTTTTGCCCGTTGAAGAAGAAAGGCTTTCCGCGATAAAAGGCTTAAAGGAGAAAGTCAGGTTTTATGACCTTGCGCCGTTTCTGGACGGAAAAGAGCATGAACTGACGATCTTTAAGCGCATGGATGGTTGTCATTACTTTAGCTTTTGCGGATTAGTAGCGGAAAAAGGTATGCTTGGCAGGGCTGACGCGCCCCGGCAGGAAAGAAGGATCGAGGTCTATGGGGATTCCATTTCCTGCGGCGAGGTGAGTGAGGCCGTGGGACGAGTTGGCTCAGACGATCCGGAAGGGCATAACGGGATTTATTCCAACAGCTTTTATTCCTACCCGTGGATCCTGGCAAGAAGCCTTAACGCAAGGCTTCACGACGTTTCGCAGGGCGGGATCGCGCTGCAGGACGGCATGGGTTGGTTCAATCTTCCTGACGCAGTGGGAATGCTGAGCTGTTATGATAAGATACAAAACAATCCTTCCCTCGGGGAGAGAAAACCGTGGGACTTTGGGGCCTACGTGCCCCACGTCGTGATCGTTGCCATCGGGCAAAATGACGCGCATCCGGAGAATTACATGGCGGAAGCCTATGACGGGGAGAAGGCCCTGCGCTGGAGGGAAGACTATCGCAGATTCCTTGGGCTTCTCCGGGAAAAATATCCGAAAGCGCTAATTGTTCTTACAACAACGATCTTGGGACATGACCCGGCTTGGGATAAGGCGATCGGGCAGGTTTGCAAAGAAATGCGGGATCCCAAGATCAGACATTTTTTGTATGAGAAAAATGGCTGCGGAACCAGCGGCCACGTGCGCATTCCCGAAGCGGAAAAGATGGCGGCAGAGATGCAAGGTTTCCTAGAGAGCCTGGGAGATGAAATCTGGGAGGATTGAGGTAAGAGAAATGGCAAAGGGCAGAAAAGCAGTTACCATGTCTGACATCGCAAAAAAAGTAAACGTGAGCACGGTCACCGTTTCCAAGGCGCTCTCCGGACAAAAGGGCGTCAGCGAGGAGATGCGGGAACAGATCCTGAGTCTTGCAAGACAGATGGGTTACAAGGCCGTTCACGGCGGAAAGGAACCTGGCACGGGTTTCCGGATCGGCGTTTTGATGCCGCCTGGGGCCTTGGCTTCGTTTGATTCCTTTTATTGGCGGCTCTATCAGGCAACTTCGGAGAAGGCAATGGAAAAGAATTGCTTTACGGGGTATGAAAGCCTGACGGAGGAAATGACGAAACAGGGCGTGCTTCCGAGACTTGTCACGGACAGCATGGTGGACGGACTCATTGTGATCGGCCGTCCGGAGGAAAAATACCTGGCTCTGTTAAAGGAGCGTGCGGGCATGCCCATGGTGTTCCTGGATTTTTATGACAATTCCCTGGACGTGGACTGCTTTATTTCTGACAGCTTTTACGGATCATATCTTCTCACGGAATATCTGTTGGACCGGGGGCATAAAGATATTGCTTTCGTAGGAACGCTTTATGCAACGAACAGCATTACGGATAGATTCCTTGGCTTCCAAAAGGCGATGATGGAGCGGGGGCTTTCCGTGCCAGAGTCGCACGTGATCCCAGACCGTGCGCGGGAAAAGGGGACGGATGAAAACTATGACACCTTTACTTTCCCCAAGAAGATGCCCACGGCTTTTGTCTGTAACTGTGATCACGTTGCGGGAATCCTGATCAGGAACCTTGAGGAGATGGGCTTTCGCGTTCCAGAGGATGTTTCCGTGACGGGCTTTGACAATTATCCCAGTGAAAAGGAGCTTGGGGTGGCAGTTACGACTTATGCGGTGGACCTGCAGGCCATGGCTAGGGCAGCGGTGAAGTCGCTGATCCGGCAGATGAACGGGGAGAACGTAAGACGTGGGATCCACGTCGTGGAAGGGCAGCTCGTGATCAAGAACAGCGTTCGCATCATAAAGCGGTGAGTAATTCTGTTTAATCTGGCGCAAGACAAATGCAAACAAAAGGAGCGGAAAAGAGCATGGATGAGACAATGTACCGGGATGGCCTGACGGTTGCCGGAGATGATTCCAGAATTGTAAAATGCATGCAAAGGGCTTTGGCCGGGGAAAAGCTTACGGTGGCTTTTTTGGGCGGTTCCATTACGCAGGGATGCCTTGCCAGTGAACCAAAGCTTTGTTATGCATACAGAACCTATGACTGGTGGGAGCGCAATTTCCCGGAAGCGGAAATCTCCTATTGGAATGCAGGCATTGGCGCGACAACGTCGCATCTTGGCGTTGCCAGACTGCAGGAGGACGTGCTGTCACAAAGACCGGATTTTGTGATCGTTGAGTTTTCCGTAAACGACGAGGACGAAAGCCCGCATTTTAAGGAGACGTACGAGAGTCTAGTGCGCAGAATCCTTTTGGCTCCTTGGAAACCTGCGCTCATGCTGGTGCACAACGTCCGTTATGATGACGGGGGAAATGCGGAGGCGATCCACAGACCCGTCGGGGAGCGTTACCGCGTGCCGAGCGTAAGCATGAAGCATTCGATCTATGCGAGGGTGGCTCAGGGACAGATAGAGAAACGCAGCATTACGCAGGATGACCTGCATCCAAATGATTTGGGGCATGAATACGTGGCAGGCGTGATCACCACGTTTCTGGAGGACGTAAGGAAGAAGGCGTTGATGCTTGGGGCGGATGCGAATGCCGGCGGCGAGGCGGATTCTTCGGACTCGTTTTTGCCTCTTCCAATCCCGCTCACTCGAAGCAGCTACGAAAACGTAACGCGCTATCGCAATTATCAGATCTCGCCGGTTGAAAATGACGGCTTTAAGCAGGATAACACGCCGCAACAGGCCATCGCAGATTGTTTTAAGCGGGGCTGGAAGGCATCAGACCTGGGAGACCGCATTAAATTCCGGGTCCGGGGAGAAAACATTGCCGTGCAGTACCGGAAAACGGTGAGAAAGCCTGCGCCGGTTGCGACGCTGTATCTTGACGGGGATCGGAGTAGGGGAATAACCCTGGATGCCAATTTCACGGAAGACTGGGGAGATTGTCTATATCTACAGACGGTTCTGGAACACGGAAACATGGCTGACCATACGGTTGAGATAGAGATTACGGAAGCCGGGTCTGGGGACGCGGAGTGCTTTTACCTCGTATCCCTGATCGCTGGCTGACAAAGGAGGACTTCATGAGCATACAATACTTGGAAAAGGAACGAATTATCTGTTTACATACGCCGAATACTTCGTATTTGCTTGGCATCGTGGCCCAGGAAGGTTTTTTGGGGCATCTCTATTACGGGAAAAGATTATTGGACGTAAGCGGCGCACAGTATCTTTTAAAGCTGGAGGAGCCGCCCTTTGTGCCGGAGAAAAACGACAGGGACAGGAGCTCCTTCATGGATTGTTTTCCTTTCGAGTATTCCTCACATGGCGTTGGGGATTTCCGGGAGAGTTGCATTAAAATCCGCACGACAAAAGGCCATGCGGCCGTAAACCTGGTCTACGTAAGTCACGAGATCAAAAAGGGAAAGGGAAAGCTTGCCGGCCTGCCTGCAACCTTTGGCAATGAGGGAGAGGTGACGACACTCGTGATCACCTGCACGGATCCCGTGACCAAGCTGAACGTGGAACTGTCATATTCCACCTTCGAAAACGTGGACGTCATTGCCAGGAGTGTCAGGGTGATCAATGCCTCCGGAGAAGCCCTGTGGCTGGAAAAGGTCATGAGCGCTTGTCTGGATCTGGAGGCAAGGGAATATGACGTATTAACGCTACACGGTTCCTGGGCGAGAGAGCGCCATATGGAGAGAAGGCCGCTGGGATTTGGAAAAACCAGTGTTTCTTCCCTGCGAGGGGAAAGCAGTCATCAAGAGCATCCGTTTCTTGCGCTGCTGTCGAAAAACGCGAGTCAGACGGAGGGTGAGGTTTACGGATTGCATTTTGCGTATTCCGGAAACTTTTTGGCGCAGGCAGAGCGCAGTCAGTTTGGACAGATCCGCGTTGTCATGGGAATCTCTCCTGAAGAGTTTTCATGGAAACTGGAGCCCGGCGAGAGCTTTCAGGCACCGGAGGTTCTGTTAACCTATTCCGCCAAGGGACTGGGCGGAATGAGCAGAAGCTATCATGACCTCTACAGGAACCACTTGATCCGGAGCCCGTGGCTGCACAAAAAGCGTCCCATACTGATCAATAACTGGGAGGCAACCTATTTTGATTTTAATGCGGAGAAGATCCTAAACATTGCAAAGGAAAGCGCAAAGCTTGGAATAGAAATGCTGGTGCTGGACGACGGATGGTTTGGAAACCGGTTTGACGACAACCGGTCGCTCGGCGACTGGCAGGTGAATGAGTCAAAGCTTCCGGGCGGACTTGGAAAGCTGGTTTCCGAGATCAATGCCTTGGGATTGAAGTTTGGCATTTGGTTTGAACCTGAGATGATCTCGCCGGAATCAAAGTTGTTTGAAGAGCATCCCGACTGGGCCATCCAGATTCCCGCCAGAAGGCCGTGCAGGGCTCGGAACCAGTACGTTCTTGACGTTGGGCGGAAGGAAGTAAGGGATTATATCCTAAAGCAAATGTTTGTCGTATTGCATTCCGCCAACGTAGAATACGTAAAGTGGGACATGAACAGACCGCTTACGGATCTTGGAAGCGCGGCTCTCCCGGCAGACAGGCAGGGGGAAATCAGCCACAGGTTTGTGCTTGGTACCTATGAAATGCAGGAGCGCCTTTTGCAAGAGTTTCCTAATTTGCTTTTGGAAAATTGTTCCGGCGGGGGCGGCCGGTTTGATCCGGGCATGCTATATTACAGTCCCCAGATCTGGTGCTCGGATGACACGGATGCGGTAGAGCGTCTTGCGATCCAGGAAGGGACGGCGCTTCTGTATCCCCTTTGCTCGATGGGAGCCCACGTGAGCGTCTGCCCGAACCATACCGTTGGGAGAAGCACGCCATTTGCGACGAGAGCCATGGTTGCATTGGCGGGAACCTTTGGGTATGAGCTTGACGTCACCAAGCTGTCAGATGCGGAGAAGGAAGAGATCCCCAGTCAGATCCGGGCATACCACGCTTTTCATGATCTGATCAGGGAAGGCACCTATTATCGGAATGCCTCCTATCAGGAGAATCATGATTATGATTGCTTTCAGGTTGTGGGAAAAGGCGGGAAGAGGTCTTTGGTTTTCTTTACGCAGGTTTTGGCAACACCCAATGAACACAGCCGCTGCATACGGCTTCAAGGACTGCGGGAGAACGTGAAATATAAGGTCATCCAGGTAAATCTAAACAAAAAGGAGCTTCTTACGGATACTGGGAAAGTGGTCAGCGGCAGCATTTTGATGAATGCGGGAATGATCATGGACAGACCTTGGGGAGATTTTCAGGGAAGGCTCTACTGGCTGGAGGAATGCTAGGAAGCATTAGGTTGGGTTTATGTTTTGAATGGGCTTGAAAAGTGCTTCGAAAGGAAGGATAACGGTGGGCATACACAAAAAGTATTATGAACTGGCAGAAGAACAGGAAAAGCTTCTGAGCAGAAAGAATGAGATTGACGAAAACTTTTATAACGGGATCTACGAAAGGTATCGGTATCCGGTTCTGACGCGGGAACACGCGCCGGTCATCTGGCAGTATGATCTGGACGAAGATGCGAATCCATATTTTGAAAAACGGTTGGGGATCAATGCGACGTTTAATTCTGGAGCATTGGAACTGAACGGAAAGTATTATCTGGTGGCGCGCGTGGAAGGAGATGACAGGAAATCGTTCTTCGCCGTGGCGGAGTCGGACAGCCCCGTGGACGGGTTCCGGTTTTGGGATTATCCGGTCCAGCTCCCGGATACCTGCCCGGAGGAAACTAACGTCTATGACATGCGTCTTACGAAGCATGAGGATGGGTATATATACGGTGTTTTTTGCTCGGAGAGCAAGGATACGGAGAGCCCTGACCTGTCAGCAGCCGTGGCGGCGGCAGGGATCGTGCGCACAAAGGATCTAAAGACCTGGGAGAGACTTCCGAACCTGCGGACGCTCCATTCCCCGCAGCAGAGAAACGTGGTGCTCCATCCTGAATTTGTGAACGGGAAATATGCTTTCTACACGCGGCCCATGGATGATTTCATCGACACGGGGAGCGGAGGCGGCATAGGCTTTGGACTTTGTGATGACGTGACGAATGCCGTGATCGATGAGGAAATCATCACCAGCAAGAGAAAGTATCACACCGTCACGGAGGTAAAGAACGGCGCGGGTGCCGTTCCGATCAAGACGGATCTGGGATGGATCCATATTGCGCACGGCGTACGTAACACTGCGGCAGGCCTTCGCTACGTCATCTATGCCTTTGCAACGGCATTGGATGATCCGGCGAGAGTGATCGCAGAGCCGTCGGGTTTGTTGATCGGACCGCGCGGGGAGGAGCGCGTCGGGGACGTGTCCAACGTAACTTTCACGAATGGCGCGATTACGTTGCCGGACGGAACGGTATATATTTATTATGCATCCTCTGACACCAGGCTGCACGTGGCGAGGACAAGCATTGAAAGGCTTAAGGATTATGTGTTCCATGCGCCGGAGGATCCGCTCAGAAGCGCGGACTGCGTGGCACAAAGGTGCGAACTGGTGAGGAAAAACCTGGAATTGTTGAATCGTTAGGATTCGGTAAGGTGACGAATGAAGAAACTAGACGCCTGGGAGGAATAATTTAAGTGACGGATAAAAACAGGGAAATCATTTTTTTGGAGCCCGAACTCAAGGAAAACGTATGGGGAGGAAACCGACTCGTGACGGAATTTCATTATCGGGACGAGGGCGACGGCATCGGAGAGTGTTGGGGAATCAGTGCCCATCCCCACGGGGATTGTAAGATCGCGGAGGGAACGTGGAAGGGAAAAACCTTGTCATGGCTGTACCGGGAACACAGGGAGCTTTTCGGCAACGTAAAAGCTCCGGAGTTTCCTCTTTTGGTGAAGATCATCGACGCAAAGGAAAAGCTGAGCATACAAGTGCATCCGGATGACGCATACGCAAAAGAGCATGAGAACGGGAGCCTTGGAAAGACGGAATGCTGGTACGTGCTGGATTGCCCGGAGGATGCGGAACTTGTCATAGGACATAACGCGAAAACCAGGGAAGAACTGGCAGACATGGTGCATGCGGGAAGATATGAGGAATTGATCCGCAGGGTTCCCGTTAAGAAAGGCGATTGCGTGCAGATCATTCCCGGCACCATTCACGCCATCACGCCTGGAATGCTGATCTTGGAGACGCAGCAGAGCAGCGACGTGACGTATCGCGTTTACGATTACGGAAGGCTTGTGAACGGAAAGCCGAGACCGATCCACGTGGAGCAGAGCATAGAGGTGACGAACGTCCCTGACCTGTCTGACAAGACGGGAATAAAACACTTTGCAAACCTGTCACCGAACGAGTTGCATGAGTTGGTTTCCTGTGAGTTTTACCGCATGTGGAAGCTTGACGTGGACGGAAGCTTCGAAATGGAGCAAAGCCATCCCTTCTTGCTTGTCAGTGTCTTAAGCGGGGAGGGAAGACTGGACGGCAGACCCATTCATAAAGGAATGCATATGATCCTTCCGGACGGATATGGAAATGTTTACGTTAACGGAAGGGTTGAATTGATGCTCACAACCGTGAACTGTACAAAGTGACTAAAAAAACGATTTACATTTGGCCTTAATTTCTTCAAAAAATCGAAGAAAATCGATTTATACAGGGGTATTTCTAACAAAAACGTTAGAATGCTATTGGAAATTTGTACATGTTGTTGTATAGTAAAACAAATGTGAAAAACAAGGTTAAGGAGTTAATAAAATGACGCTGAAGGAAAACATCAGACATTTCTTTCACAACATCTGGAAGCATAGAGTGCACGTGCTCATGGCACTTCCGACCTTCCTGATCATGTTCTTTTTCTTGTACATACCGATGGCCGGTCTTGTAATGGCTTTCAAAAACTTTAACTACAACGACGGTATTTGGGGAAGTCCCTGGAAGGAACCCATTCTCGGTAACTTTGATTTCCTGACGGCATCGAAGGAATTGTTTGTCAACATGACGACAAACACTTTAATGTATTACGTAATCTTCACCCTTCTGGGCACGTTCCTGAACGTGGTGTTGGCAATTTGCATCGACCAGCTGGTGTTTAAGAAGCTTGGCGGCGCCCTGCAGTCCATTTTGATCATCCCAATCTTTATCTCTTATGCGGCAGTGCAGTTTATCGTGTATGCATACCTGGACAGAGATACCGGAATGATCAATCATCTGTTTGGCACCAGCATCCGCTGGTATGCAGAGGCAAAGTACTGGCCGGTGATCCTAACCATTGTGAAGATGTGGAACAGCGTGGGTTATGGTTCCGTGCTTTACATGTCCGTGCTTGCGGGCGTGGACCAGCAGCTCTATGAGGCAGCCCAGATTGACGGCGCAAACAAGTGGAAGCAGATCAGACACATTACGATTCCTTCCCTGATCCCCATGATCACGGTTATGTTGCTTTTGTCCGTTGGTAACATCATGAGATCTGATACCGGTTTGTTTTATCAGGTAACCAGAAACAGCGGTGCGCTGAATCCTACCACCCGCGTTATCGATTCCTACGTATTGAACTCCATTTTGCACAGTTCAAACTTCGGATTTACTGCAGCCGCATCCTTCTTCCAGTCCATCGTGGGTCTGATCCTGATCATCATAGCCAACTTTGTGGTTCGTAAGCTCGAGCCCGAGAATGCATTGTTTTAAGGGAGGGCACAGGCGATGGAACAAAAAGTGGAACAAAACGTGGAAGAAGTTAAGAGGCTTTCCAGAAAAGAACAAAAGAAGCTTGATAAATTATATGATCTTCAGTATGGCGTGAAGGCAAAAAAGGGCGTTGGACAGTATATTCTGGCCGCATGCCTAATTCTCTACACGATAATCGTGGCCATGCCCATTCTCCTTGTGTTTATCTCCGCATTTGCGGATGAGGAAACGCTTGCAACAAACGGTTTTAGTTATTTCCCTGCAAAATGGTCCTTAAGCGGCATGAATGCGGTTCTCCGATATGGAAAGCAGTTGGCTACGTCTTATGCGGTGACCATCCTGATCACCGTGGGAGGAACTCTGATCGGTCTTTTGTGCATGAGTCTTTTCGCTTATGCCATCAGCCGCAGGGATTTTAGACTTCGCGGATTCCTGGCAATCTATGCCATGATCCCGATGCTGTTCAACGGCGGTCAGCTTTCCGGATACATTGTGTTCACTTCCATGTATGGCATGAAGGACAGCCTTTGGCTTTTGATGCTGCCGATCTGTTGTACGACGATGAACATCATCATCTTAAGGACTTACATCCAAAACAGCGTGCCTGAGGAACTTATGGATTCCGCAAGGATCGATGGTGCAGGAGAGTGGAGAACCTTCTTCCAGATCACCCTGCCGCTGATGAAGCCGACGTTGGCAGCCGTTGGTTTCATGATGGCTACCACGTATTGGAATGACTGGCAGAATGCGTTGCTCTATATTCAAAGCGACTCCAAGAAGCCTTTGCAGCTCCTTTTGGTTAACATTCAGAAGAACATTGAAACTCTGCTGAATGCAAGAAACATTCCCTCTGCGGCACTTGCGGCCATGCAGGGAAAAGTTCCCCAGTATTCCGCTACCATGGCGACCGTGGTAATGGTTATCGGACCCATCATGATCCTGTATCCCTTTTTCCAGAAGTACTTTGCAAAGGGCTTGACCATGGGTTCCGTAAAGGGTTAAGACAGACCCGGACGTAAATCAGATATTCAAAGGATTTATGGCGAATCCTTATAGAATATACATATCACATTATTTATTTTTAAGGGAGGATTCAGAGAAATGAAAAAGAAGAAATTTATTTCCGTAGCATTGGTTGCAGCAATGTCTGCAAGTCTTCTTGCAGGATGCGGAACCGGAAGCAGTGACGGCGGCAACGGCGGTAACGGCGGCGGAAAAACTAACGGAAAGACCACCATCAGATTGTTTAGAGACTGCTTTAACCTTGGTACCCCTGATTCTGCAGCGGTAAAGAAGGTTGAGGATGCCATCAACAAGTATCTTGGGGAGAAGGGTAAGGATTACGTTGTAGCCATTACCGAGGTTGGTTCCGGAGAATATTCCGAGAAGGCAAACCTGGCTCTGGCTAACAAGGAGATCGATCTTCTTTGGACCGCTTCCTGGATGGGCACCGTTGGTACCAACGATCTGGTTCCCGCAAACGCAGTAAAGGATCTGACCAGCCTGCTTCAGGGCACGGCTCTTTATGATTCCATGGACGCAGGACAGTGGGAAGCTACCAAGTACAACGGAAAGAATTATTTCATTCCCGTATATAAGGACAACGTAGAAGGTTATGACTTTATGTTCCGTCAGGACCTGATCGACAAGCACGGCTGGAACATTTCCAACGTTAAGAAGCTTGCTGACCTTGAACCCATGCTGAAGGACGCTAAGGCAGATGGTCTTAAATATCCGTTCCTGACCCAGAAGACCGCAATGTTCTACAGATGGTACATCGATAGCTTTGATTTCTTCGCTGGCGACGTTGCAGCTAACTGGGTTGCAGTTGACAGAAAGACCAACAGCGTAGTTAATACCGTTGCTACCCCTGAGTACAAGGAGTTCTGTAAGTTGATGGCTGATTGGGCTGAAAAGGGTTACATCTCCGAGGACGACGCTACCAAGACGACCAACGACCAGACCACGCAGTCCAAGGATTGGGCTATTTCCTGGTGGACTGACATCCCTGTAAATGATGAGGCAGACGAGCGTTATCATCAGGACGTTACCATGCAGAACGCTACCCAGAGATGGGCACACAGCACTTCCGCACTTGGTTCCTGCTACTGCATCACCTCTAATGCAAGCGATGACGTGGCTAAGGCAGCCATCGACTTCATGGGTCTGCTTTACACCGATTCCAAGCTGGCTGACATGTACACCTTCGGTATTGAGGGTGAGCATTTCAACTACAATGCAGACAAGAAGGTTGAGCAGGTTGAGAATGCAAACTACAACCACTCCATGTGGGAGTCCGCAAGTGCAACGGTTGTAACTCCTCTGCATAACGAGCCTGACAACAAGGCTGAACTGTACAAGAGCTTCAATGGCGGCGCTAACACCTCCTGCGCAGCAGGCTTCCGTTTCGACAAGAGCCCTGTAGAGGCAGAGTTCACTGCTTGTACCGCTCTGTTCGATGATTACGGATTCCAGCTTGAGAACGGCGGTTTCGCTGCAAGCGACGTTGACGCTAAGATCGACGAGTATCTGAAGAAGCTTGATGCAGCTGGATATCAGAAGGTTCTTGCTGAGTTCCAGAAGCAGTATGACGCATGGAAGAAGTAATTTCGGCAACGCGCTGAGGTTACCATTCTGAAGTTAGAGACCGGCGCGGGATTATCCGCGCCGGTTTTTTGAAGGAGGAGCGCATGCCAACGGTAATCGTTTTGCTTTGCCTGGCAGGCATCGTTGTTTTGATCCTGCGGAGCATGAGAAAGGCAAAGAAGGAAGGAAAATCCCTGCAGTGTTGCATGGATTGCAGCAAATGCAATGGTCCGTGTCACCTTGGGGAATTAGAAAAATCGAATAAGAAGGAATGAAAACGTGTCAGGAGAATTGTCTCCGTGACACGTTTTTTGTTGCATATTTTTGGGACGGGTTCATATATTGTGGAGAAGGATGGACAAGGGAAAGAGAGGGAGGATGTGGGAGCTGGTCAGGATATTTCCGAAGGAAGAACAAGGCTTTTGGGGCAGGGTGTTGACGAATGACCTGACGGAGCTTAGGCTTCGGGCGATGAAGCCTGCCATGGAAAGCAGAGGCGGAAGGGAATGGTACGTGGATGATGCGGGGAGGGCGACGGATGAGAAGGAAAGAGCAAAGTGTTTTACGAGGGAGGAATTGTCGAAACTCATACTGCATTTGTGTAAGTATTCCCCATATGCGTATGAGGAGGAATTGCGGGAAGGATATCTGACGCTGGAGGGAGGGCACCGGCTAGGCGTTGCCGGGCAGGCCGTCATGGCAGGGGGAAGGCTTCAGACCATAAAGAACGTAGCTTTTTTGAACCTCCGTATCGCACGGGAGATCCGGGGCGCGGCAGATGAGGTGCTGCCTTTCTTGTATGAGGGGGGAGAACTCATGAATACGCTCATCGTTTCACCGCCAGGTTGCGGAAAGACAACGCTTCTGCGAGACCTCATACGGCAGATATCTGATGGAAGCGCTTACGACAGGGGAAGGACCGTTGGGGTAGTGGACGAGAGGTCGGAACTGGGCGGAGGACATCTCGGCGTACCGCGAAATGACTTAGGAGTGCGGACGGACGTGTTGGACGGTTGTCCCAAGGCCATTGGCATGAGGCTCATGATCAGATCCATGGGGCCGTATGCGCTGGCGGTGGACGAGATGGGAAAACCGGAGGACGTCTTGGAAATGCGGGAGGCGGCAAGGTGCGGCGTAAAGCTTTTGGCAACGCTTCACGGTGCGTCAAGGAGGGACGTGACAAAGCGTGGATTGGAGGATTTGTTTGAATGCATTCTTATATTGGGAAAGGGGGAGAGAGCCCCCGTGCTTGTGGATTGCTGGAAGAGGAAAGGGGCAGAAGCCTTAGCCTGGAAGGAAGGGAACGGTGAGATGGCTGGGCGTTGCATTGATATTGCTCGGGAGTCTTGGGATGGGCGTGCGGCACGTCCTGTGGAGAAGACGGGAGCTTGCCGAGACGGAGGAGATGCGAGACGTTTTGGAACTGATCGAAGGCGAGATCCAGTATGGAAGGGGATCCCTTCCTGAGTGCTTTGTCCGTGCGGGAATGCAGAGACAAACACAGATGGGAAAGCTCATTGAAGAGACGGGGAGAAGGGCCTTGTCAACACCTGAGGCGACGCTTCTTGACCTCATGGAGGAGATGCTTGGAGACGAGCTGGAAAGGTTTTTGCCGGCTACGGAATATCACGCGTTCCTCGGATTTGCGGCTCCGGAAGGCTATCAGGACGAGCGGATGCAACGTAGGGCGTTGGAACAAAGCAGGCATAGGGTGGAAGCGCTTGCAGAAAAAAGGAAGGAAAGGCTATTGGGAGAATGCCGCGTGGCCAGTTGCCTGGGGATCCTTGGAGGATTGTTTGTGATCCTGCTTCTTTGGTAGAAGCTTAAGACGGAGGGACGGGATGGAAGTAAATCTGATCTTCAAGATTGCTGCCGTGGGGATTCTGGTGACGATCCTGGGGCAGGTGCTAAAGCATAGCGGCAGGGAAGAGCATGCCTTTCTGATCAGTCTCGCCGGTCTGATCATTGTCATGTCATGGATCCTGCCATATATTTTTGAGCTGTTTGAATCCATGCAGACATTTTTTGCTTTGTGACGGGGGAGGAGCCATGGGAGACGTGATCAGGATCAGCGCCTGCGTGATCCTTGCGGTTTTGGCTTCGATGCTGATCAAAAATGAGAAGCCTGCGTACGGTTTTTTGATGGGACTGGCCATGGGAATCCTGGTCCTTGCCCTGTGCATGAAACGGATCGCCGGGATCACGCAGACGCTGGCGAAGTTAAAAGATTATCTGGGAGCCGGGAGTGATCAGCTTGGGATCATGCTGAAGGTGCTTGGCATCACCTACGTCTGTGAATTTGCGGCAGGGATCTGCAGGGATGCGGGGTATGGATTTTTGGCCGGGCAGATGGAGACGCTGGGAAAGCTTTGCGTCACACTGTCAGGGCTGGCGATCCTAGTGGCGTTGATCGATCAGATTTTGCTCCTGGGATAAGGATGGCGGGAGACGGAAGGATGGAACTGACGGATCTGTGGGAAGAGATGAGGATGGGGGAGCTTGGAGAGCGGATCAGCGAAGCGTTTCCGTCCCTGGAACTGTCATTGGATACAATGCTGGGACTTTTGATGCAAGGGCGGTTTTGGGAACTTTGGAAATACCTGTGGGAGAGGGGAATTGCAGGACTTACCATCGAGGGAAGCGGGGTACGGACGCTGTTTATAAGTCTGGTGTTGCTTGGCGCGTTTAGCGCGGCGCTGATGCGTTTTTCAGATACGTATGAAAAGTACCAGGTGAGCGAAATGAGCTTTTATCTGGCATATCTTTTGCAGGCAGCCATCCTGGCAAGATGCTTTTCTCAAATGTTAGGGATCGCGACGGCTGCGATAGAGCGAATCGTCGGATTTATCAAGCTGCTGATGCCTGCCTATCTGGTCTCCGTCAGCGTGGCGACGGGGAGCATGACCGCAGGGGCGAGCCATCAAATGACGGTATTGTTGCTCCTTGTGGTGGAGGAAGCGTTAAGGAGGTGCTTTTTGCCGTTGACTTCCTGTTTTTTTCTGCTGACGGTGCTCGAGGGCGTCATGGGACAGGAGCGGTTGGAACGCATGACGGAGCTATTGAAAAAGGCAGTCAGCGTTGGATTAAAGGGATTGCTTGGGGCAGTGGCTGGAATGGGATTTTTACAGAAGATGCTGGCACCGGCCTTAGACAAGCTGCAGGGTTCTGCACTTATGAAAGGGGTTTCAGTAATCCCGGGCGTCGGTGACGGCGTGGAGGGCGTTCTTGAGATCATTTTGGGCTCGGCGACCATCGTGAAAAACGCCGCCGGGATTGTTATGACGGTGCTCTTGTTTTTTCTGTGTCTGAAGCCATTATGGGAATTATTGTTGTTGGCGGTAACGCTTCGGTTTGCTGCCGCCGTCATGGGCATCATTTGTGACAAGAGGCTTGCAAAGTCGGCAGACCGGGCCGGCGAAGCGGGGATGCTTCTTTTGGGGATCACGGGCGTGACCATGCTCTTTTTTGAGATTTGTCTGGCCGTTGCCGTAACCTCAGTAAGAACGTGATCATGTGCAGGAGGAAGAATGTTTGAAGCGTTGACAAGGGATTTGGGAAAGCTTGCGGTCTTTATGATCTGCGCGCAGATGATCGTATTGTTCCGGCCGCGGGAGAGCTATGAAAAATATTTAAGACTATTGATGAGTGCATTGATCCTTCTGCAGTTTTTGACGCCCGTCAAGCGGATTCTTACGGGGGAAGCGCTGGATTCCCAGGTTTTGGAAAACTATGCGGAAGCATTGGAGATTACGTTTGACGGGTCTTGGAACGAAAGCGTGGGGGATGAAGAACCGGAACTTGCGGAAGAACCTGGGATCGAAGTTGAGGTGGATGAAGTCACGGAGATCAAGACGAAAGAAATCATCTTGGGAGGCGGAAATGAATCATAAAACGGAAGAGTGGATTCAAACTAAACTGGCACCATGGCTGAAGAAAGACCGGCTCATGATACTTTTGCTGTCAGGAATCCTGATTCTTGTCATTTCACTACCTACGGGGAAGCAAAAGAAATCAGCGGGATCATTCGGGGGAAAAACGGAGAACAATCTGGCAGCGGACGATATTGGTGAAGCCGGCATGGGAATCATGGCTGGGACGCGGGAGGACGGGGAGCAGCTTTCTGACGCAATTTATCTGGAGCAGATGGAGAAAGAACTGGAGGAATTGCTGGGACAGGTAGACGGGGCAGGGAAGGTAAAGGTGATGATCACGCTGGAGCAGTCCGAGGAATTGGTCGTGCTAACGAACGTGAAAGAGACACAGAGACAGACGGAGGAAAACGGAGCTGGAAATGCCGGGAAAAAAGGCCGGGAGACAGTCAGGGAAGAGAACGCGGTTTATGACGAGGCATCTAAGGGGAAAAGCCCATACGTCGTCAAAAAGCGTTATCCGCTGGTGCAGGGCGTGGTCGTGATCGCGCAGGGCGCGGGCACGGGACGTGTCTCGAAGGAATTAACGGAGGCCGTACAGGCGCTCTTTGGGCTGGAAGCGCATAAAATAAAAGTATTAACGCTTGGTCTATCCAAGTGAATGCGGGAATAGAATGAACTACCAAACATAGGGCAGGGAGGAAAAAGAAGTGAAAACCATTTTCAAGAAAAACCAGCTGATGATCACGGCTCTCGCGATCATGATAGCCATTGCAGGGTATTTGCAATTTGCGGAGAATACCATAAAAGAGGAGCCGGGAGAGGCATTGAAGGCCGTGGATTCCGGTAAGGTCATCACGGAGAATTACGTGGCGGGAGATCTGAACAAAGGTACGCAAAAGGCAGAGAGTGCGGATACGATCTTGGAGCTTTCGGACGAAGATTTATTATTGCTGGGTCAGGCGACGGACGGTGGAGAGCTTTTGGAGTATCAAAGCTTAGACGGTGATGACGGGGAACTGACGCTGAATTATTTGGAAGACGGCATGGACCTTGTCTATGAGCGTCCGGGGAATGGCGGCGAGGAGGACGAACCGGCGACGGCGCAGCCATCGGAGGGCGAGATTCCGGGAGAGGCCGTTTTCACTTCCGCAGGCGCATGGATCGTCTCTGACGCCAAGCTCCTCAAAGAGCAAACCAGGGCAAAGAACAAGGCAACGCTTCTTGACGTGATCGGCAGCGAGCATCTAAGCGATGAGCAAAAGCAGCAGGCCGTCAATAGCATGGTGGAGATGACGCAGATCGCGGAGAAGGAGGCGGCAGCGGAAATTCTGTTGGAAGCAAAGGGCTTTTCCGACGTGGTGGTCAGCATTGCCGCAGGCGGCGTGGACGTGGTGGTCAACGCGGCGACCCTTACCGACGCCCAGCGCGCACAGATCGAAGACATCGTCCAGCGCAAGACGGGTGTCGCGCCTGAGAGCATCATCATCAGCACCGTCGTACGCGACTAACCGCACCCTCACCCCACCGGTTCACGGGGACATGTCTATTGACACATTGAGAGCCCCGGCTTGCGACATGCTCGAGGGGATGGCTTGAATAGTATCCCTCAGGCATATTTGCCAAGCGTCGGTACTTAGGTGGCGTATGCGAACAGAGACATCACTTGTGATGAATCTGTTCGCGGCACCTTAGTACCGATACGCTGCAAGTATAGCGCGAGCGTGCCTGAGGAATACTATCAAGCCTCAGCCCCGAGTCTATCGGGTTTATTAATGTGTCAATAGACACGTCCCCGTGACCCAGGGGGATTTAGCAGAAAAAAGTATACAGGAGAGAAGATACGTGGTATAATATTTGCGAATTTGTACGCAAACAGGATGAGGAGTACCCATGAAGAGAGTATTTTTGATCGTTTTGGATAGCTTTGGAATTGGAGAAGAACCAGATGCAGCGGCTTTTGGGGACGTGGACGTCAACACATTGCGAAGTGTTGCGGGCAGTCCCTTTTTCCGCGTGCCGAACTTTCAAAAGCTGGGACTTTTTAACATAGACGGCGTGACCGTGGGGGAAAAGAGCGATGCGCCCATGGCGGCCGTTGCCAGGCTTCGCGAGAAGTCCATGGGGAAGGATACCACCATTGGACATTGGGAAATTGCAGGCGTGGTATCGCCCAAGCCTTTGCCAACGTATCCTAACGGATTTCCGCAGGAAGTGCTGGATGAGTTTACCAGACGGACCGGCAGGGGCGTGCTTTGCAATAAACCCTATTCCGGCACGGCCGTGATCCAGGAATACGGCGAGGAGCATCTGAAAACGGGAGCACTTATTGTTTATACTTCCGCAGACAGCGTTTTCCAGATTGCAGCGCACGAGGAGCTTGTGCCTCCGGAGAAACTGTACGAGTATTGCCGCGTGGCAAGGGAGATCCTGCAGGGAGAGCACGGCGTTGGACGCGTGATCGCCAGACCCTTCATCGGTCCCGTGGACGGTAAATTTGTCAGAACCTCCCACAGGCATGATTTCTCATTGCTTCCTCCAAAGGCAACGATGCTTGATCACCTAAAGGCGGCAGGAAAAGAAGTACTGGCCGTAGGAAAGATCCAGGACATCTTTGTTGGACAGGGCATTACGGAATATGTTTACACCTCCGGCAATGAGGAGGGAATCGAGAAGACCCTGGAATGGATGGACAGGGATTTTGAAGGCCTTTGCTTTGTGAATTTGGTAGATTACGACATGCTGTACGGCCATCGCAGGGACGTGGACGGTTATGCGAAGGCCCTGACTTATTTTGACGAAAAACTCCCTGAGATCATGGAAAAGCTGCGCGAGGACGACGTGCTGATGCTGACGGCAGATCACGGCTGCGATCCCGCATATCTGGCGACGACGGATCACACGAGGGAGTATGTTCCGTTCCTTGCTTACGGACCTGGAATCCGCCCGGAAAATTATGGGACGAGGGAGACCTTTGCCGACGTTGCGGCGACGGTGCTGGATCTGTTGGGAGTCCCGGGCGAGACTGCCGGAAAAAGCATGTTCCATTTGTGACGACGCTATGGAATCTAAGGAACTTGCAAAAATCAAACAAATGGAAATGAGGTAAAGGAAAGTGAATAAAGAAGTACAAGAAATCAACAGGCGGAGAACTTTCGCCATTATATCCCACCCCGATGCGGGTAAAACGACCCTGACGGAGAAGTTTTTGCTTTACGGCGGCGCCATTAACCTGGCGGGCAGCGTTAAGGGAAAGGCGACGGCGAGACATGCGGTCTCTGACTGGATGGAAATTGAGAAGGAGAGAGGTATTTCCGTAACCTCCTCCGTGTTACAGTTTGAATATGACGGATATTGCATTAACATTTTGGACACGCCTGGACATCAGGATTTCTCGGAGGATACCTATCGTACCTTGATGGCTGCGGATTCCGCAGTCATGGTCATCGACGCGTCCAAGGGCGTGGAGGCCCAGACCAGAAAACTGTTCAAGGTCTGTGGCATGCGCGGCATTCCCATCTTTACGTTTATCAACAAGCTGGACAGGGATGCCAATGATACGTTTGATCTTTTGGATGACATTGAGAAAGAGCTTGGAATCGCAACCTGTCCCGTGAACTGGCCGATCGGTTCCGGTAAGGAATTTAAGGGTGTGTATGATCGCGAAAAACAGTGCGTGATCTCTTATTCCGATACGGAAAAGGGTACTAAGGAAGGCGTTGCGACGGAGATTCCCATTCAGGATGAAGAGCATCTTCGCGGACTCATCGGGGATGCGGCCGCAGATAAGCTCCTTGGAGAAATTGAACTTCTCGACGGCGCCAGCGCTGAGTTTGACCTGGAGGAGGTACGCGCGGGAAGATTGACTCCCGTGTGCTTTGGTTCCGCACTGACGAACTTTGGCGTGGAAATCTTTTTGAAGCATTTCCTTAACATGACGACGCCGCCGCTCCCCAGAATGGCGGACATAGGTCTGATCAAACCCACGGAGCATGAGTTCTCTGCTTTTGTTTTTAAGATCCAGGCCAACATGAATAAGGCACATCGCGACAGGATCGCCTTTATGCGCATCTGTTCCGGTAAGTTTGACGCCCAGATGGAGGTTCGTCACGTGCAAGGCAATAAGGTGATGCGTCTTTCCCAGCCGCAGCAGATCATGGCGGATGAGAGAAAGATCCTTTCGGAGGCCTATGCGGGAGACATCATCGGCGTGTTCGATCCCGGCGTGTTCTCCATCGGTGACACGATCTGCATGCCTAAGGACAAGCTGGCATATGAGGGAATTCCCACGTTCGCGCCCGAGCACTTTGCCCGCGTCCGTCAGATCGACACCATGAAGAGAAAGCAATTTGTAAAAGGTATCGAGCAGATCGCCCAAGAGGGTGCCATCCAGATCTTTACGGAGATGACTGCCGGCATGGAGGAAGTCATCGTCGGCGTAGTGGGCGTGCTACAGTTTGACGTGTTGAAATACCGTCTGGAAAATGAATATAACGTGGAGATCCGTCTTGAGAATCTTCCCTATGAGCACATCCGTTGGATCGAGAATAAGGAAGAAGTGAATCTGGAGAAACTGATCGGAACCTCCGACATGAAGAAGGTAAAGGACATGAAGGGGAATCCGCTTCTTCTCTTTGTCAATTCCTGGAGCATCGGCATGACGCTGGACCGCAACAAGGGATTGGTTTTGACGGAGTTTAGCAGAAACTAAAGTCAAGTCTTGACTTAATGAAGTTCAAATGCGATGGAGAGGACTTGAAAATTGAGAGTACGAAAGAGCGGCATGCTGCTTTGGATCATAATGCTCGCGGCGGCGCTGACGCTTGGCGGGTGCGCGTCGCTGTCAGACGCGTTTCCGATCAGCAGGGAAGATGGCGAGTCTTACGGAGAAGGCAGTGGCAAAAAAGCGAAAGGAAAGAATCAAAAGGAATATGACGATCATTTCCTTCGAAAGGGCAGCAGGTATGCCCGTAAAAAACTGACCAGCGCGCAGAAGCTTTGGTATGACGACGTAGAACATATCCTTGGCAGCATGGAGACAGACGTAGAGCTTTCATCGGAGGGCATTGACGATGGCCTGACGGAAGAGGATCTGGCACTTGTGTTTAACTGCGTATGCATGGATCATCCGGAACTCTTCTATGTGGACGGGTACAGTTACGCGTCTCACGTGATCGGGGAATCCGTGGTGGGGTATGTTTTTTCCGGAAGCTACGGCATGGACAGGGATGAGGCGCTTCGCAAGGAAAAAGAGATCCAACAAGCCGCGAAGGCGTTCCTTGATGGGCTTCCCAACGACGGAAAGAATCTTGATGACTATGAAAAGATCAAGTACGTATATGAAAAACTGATCCTGGAGACGGAGTATTCCCTGGATGCGCCGGACAATCAGACCATCTATTCCGCACTTGTGGGAAAGGAATCCGTGTGTCAGGGATACTCGAAGGCCCTACAGTACTTGTTAAACGAGCTGGGAGTGGAATGCACGCTGGTTCAGGGCGTGGCGCAGGGCCAGCCTCACGGATGGAATCTGGTGAAGGCAGACGGAGAATATTATTACGTCGACGTGACTTGGGGAGACAATTCCTATCATCCCAACGTAGGAGCCATGGCGGCGCCGGAGATTCTGTACGATTACCTGTTGGTGACAACGGATGAAATCTCCGTGGACAGGAAGATTGACGAGGTAGTTCCGCTGCCCGCTTGCACGGCAACGGCTGACAATTACTTTGTCCGGGAGGATGCCTATTTTGAATTTTTAGATCAGGCGGGGCTCCAAATGCTCTTTTCGACGGCAACCCCGGAGAATGCATGGCAGGTTTCCATCAAGTGCGCAGACAAGGAATGCTATGACGAATTAAAGGATTTCCTTTTGACGAAAAACAAGATTTTTGATTACTATCCGGTGGGCGGAAATCAGATTTCATACTATCAAAACGAAGAATTGCATTGCCTGACATTTTGGGTGACAAATTAACGTAAGAATGCTATAATAAGATTTAATCTTAGATTAGGAGGGACAGGACATGGAAAAAGAGCAGAATGCAGTTGTGCTAAAGGAAGAAGAATCCGTTGGATCGGTACGAATTGCCGATACGGTAGTGGCGAACGTGGCAACCATCGCGGCGGCTGAAGTAGAGGGCGCATCCATTCCGGCAGGAACCGTTTCCAAGGTGTCCAAGGGCGTTAAGGTAGAGATCAAGAACGGTACCGTTAAGGTTGACATTGCGGTAAACGTTAAGTATGGCTATAACATTCCGGAAGTGAGCCAGCAGCTTCAGAGCAAGGTGAAGAGTGCCATCGAGAACATGACCGGACTGACCTGCAGCAGCGTAAACGTTCGTTTTGCGAGCGTTATCATTAAGTAAAGGCAGAGAGAAAGATCAATGGGACGACACGAACAAAGAGAACAGCTATTTATGCTTTTGTTCCGGGTGGAGTTTAATTCGCTTGAAGACATGCCGGAGCAGGTAAAGCTCTTCTTTGAAGATGAAGAGAGAAGTGAAGCGGGCGAATTTGCCGCAGCCATCACGGAAAAATATGAAAAGATCGTGGAAAAGCTTCCGGAACTGGATGCTCTTCTGAACGAAAAGACGGAAAAATGGAATACCAAGCGAATTGGTAAGGTAGAGCTGACGGTGCTTCGCCTGGCTTTGTATGAGATTATGTTCGATGAGGAGATTCCCGAGGGCGTGGCCATTGACGAGGCAGTTACCATCGCAAAGAAATACGGACAGGACAGCTCCGGTGCTTTTGTCAACGGAGTGTTGGCTAAATTTGTAAAAAAGGGTGATCAAAATTCGTAGCGTATATACCGTTGGGCAGATCAATGCCTACGTTAAAAACATGTTCACGCAGGATTACCTCTTACAGTCCGTTTTTGTGAAGGGAGAGGTCAGTAACTGCAAGTATCACAGTTCGGGGCATATCTATTTCACTTTGAAGGATCCTAAAGGAACCATCAGCTGCGTTATGTTTGCGGGGAACCGGAAGGGTCTTTCTTTTCGTATGCAAGACGGTCAGCAGGTGATCGTTGGCGGAGCGGTTGACGTCTATGAGAGAGACGGAAAATACCAGCTTTACGCAAGACAGATCATCTTGGATGGCGCGGGCAGGCTCTATGAAGAGTATGAACGCCTAAAACGGGAATTGGAAGAATTGGGGATGTTTGCTAAGGAGTACAAGCAGCCAATCCCCAAGTACGTTAGGACCCTTGGCGTCGTGACGGCACGCACGGGTGCAGCCGTCAGGGACGTGATCCAGATTGCCAAGCGAAGAAATCCTTACGTCCAGATCATTCTCTATCCAGCGATCGTGCAGGGAGAGGATGCCGTCCCAAGCATTGTCAACGGCATTCACGCATTGGAGGCAATGGGCGTCGACGTAATGATCGTGGGACGGGGCGGTGGCTCCATTGAAGATTTGTGGGCCTTTAACGAAAGGGCGGTTGCGGAGGCGGTGTTTAACTGCAGCGTTCCCATTATTTCGGCCGTGGGACATGAGACGGATACCACGATCATCGACTTTGTGTCTGACCTTCGTGCACCGACGCCTTCCGCAGCGGCAGAGCTTGCGGTGTGGGACGTGCGGGAACTGACGGAGAAAATAGCATCCTACGGGATGGCGCTGAATTCGGGGATCAATCGAGCGATCGACAGAAAGCGAAGCGTGCTTGAAAGGCTAAAGCGCCAGATTGGCATGGTGAATCCCGCTGCAAGGATCCGTGGATACCGCCAGCATCACGCTCAGTTGCAGGACAGACTAAATGGCGAGATGAGAAAGCTTCTCACGGCGAAAAGACATACGCTGGAGTTGTACGTGACGAAAATGAAGGGGCTGTCCCCGCTAGAGAAGCTGTCAAGCGGTTATTCTTACGTGGAAAACGCTGAGGGCAGAAACGTGCGATCCGTCTCCCAAGTACAAAAGGGAGATCTGATCAGGATCAACGTCAGGGACGGAAAGATCGAGGCCAAGGTGACGGACGTAGTGCCCGCCAGACTCTCAAATGAGAAGGCCTAAACCATAGGGAGATTGGTATGGAAGAAAAGAAAGAAGTCAGTCTGGAAGAGAATTTTGATAAATTGGAGGAACTGATCGGGGTTCTGGCGGACGCGGACGTCTCTTTGGAGGATGCCTTTCACGCCTACAGTGAGGGAGTAACGCTTCTAAAACAGTGCAACGACCAGATAGACCGCGTTGAAAAGAAGGTTCTGGTTCTTAGCGGAGACGGAGAGCTTGAGGAACTGGACGCAGACGACGTGGAGGCATAAAGGAATGGAAGAGAAAAGCTTTCAGGAAATGCTTGGGAAGAAAACGGCAGAAGTGCAACAAGTGATTTCCGGAACGTTAGAGCGATACTTAAAAGAAAAGGATGAGCTTCCTTACGTGCATACGATCTTGGAAGCCATGGAATATAGTTTTATGGCGGGAGGAAAACGCCTTCGCCCCCTGTTGATGCGGGAGACGTATCAGCTCCTTTGCGGGGAAGGGAAAAGCGGACAGACGTCCCTCGGGGAATTTATGACGGCGCTGGAAATGATCCACACTTATTCCCTGGTGCATGACGACCTGCCGGCGATGGACAATGACGAGTACCGCAGGGGAAAAGAGACCACTTGGAAGGTCTACGGAGACGGCATGGCGGTTCTCGCGGGAGACGCCCTGATGAACAGTGCGTTTGAAATTGCTTTTTCCGAGATCAGCCGGACTCTTTCTTCCGATAAATCCCTTGAGGAAAAAGGCAGGATCGCGGGATGCGGCGAGATGCTGGCAAAGAAGGCCGGCATAGACGGCATGCTTGGCGGACAGGTTGCGGACGTGGAGGCGGAGAAGAAAAATCTTCCAATGGACATGGACAAGATCCTGTTCATCCATGAGAGGAAAACCGCGGCCCTGATCGAAGCGGCCATGGGAATCGGCGCAATGCTTTCCGGCGCCGGCGAGGAAGAGATCAACAAGGTTCTGTGGATCGCAAGAAAGGTGGGCATTGCTTTCCAAATCCAGGATGACGTGCTTGACGTGATCGGGGACAGCAAGGAGCTTGGAAAGAGCGTGGGAAGCGACGCACAGAGCGGCAAGGAGACCTACGTAACGCTTTGCGGACTTGAAAAGTCAAAGCAGGAGGTCGCAAGACTCTCCGAGGAGGCAGCAGCGCTTTTGCATGAGCTTCCGGGTGATCACGCCTTTTTGGAGGAGCTGATCCTTCACTTGATCTACAGAAAAAAATAGTGTTGTAAAAGAGGTTTTTTGGTAATGTACCTGGAGAAAATAGAGAACGTCAATGACATAAAGAAGATCGATCCGGCGGATTATCCGGCGCTCGCGCAGGAAATCCGGGATTTCCTGATCCAAAAGATCAGCGTGACGGGCGGACACCTTGGTTCTAATCTTGGAGCCGTGGAGCTGACCATGGCGCTACATTTGGCTTTGGATCTGCCGCAGGATAAGATTATCTGGGACGTGGGCCATCAGGCATACACGCATAAGATCCTGTCAGGTCGGAAGGATGGATTTGACGCACTTAGACAATATCATGGAATGAGCGGATTCCCGAAGCGGAAGGAGAGCTGCTGTGACTGCTTTGACACGGGGCATAGTTCAACTTCCATCTCGGCAGGTCTGGGCCTTGTCATGGCGAGGGATCACAGGGGAGAGAAACAAACGATCGTTTCCGTGATTGGTGATGGCTCCCTTACGGGAGGCATGGCGTATGAAGCGCTGAACAACGCAGCGAAGTTGGAGACGAACTTTATCGTCATCCTAAATGACAACAATATGTCCATCTCTGAGAACGTGGGTGGCGTGAGCAAATATTTAAACAACATCCGTACTGCAGATGGGTATCTTGACCTGAAGGAAGGCATATATAATGCATTACTCGGAAGTGCCAAGGGTAATCAGGTGATCAAGGGCATCCGGAGACTGAAAAGCAGTTTGAAAACGCTGGTGATCCCCGGCATGTTCTTTGAGGACATGGGCATCAAGTACCTTGGACCAGTGGACGGACACGACGTGCAGGCCATGGTGAACGTGATCCGCGCGGCCCAGAGGGTAGAAGGTCCGGTGCTCATTCACGCCATTACGAAAAAAGGCAAAGGATTCCTTCCTGCAGAAAAGCATCCTGCCAGATTTCACGGCACGGAGCCTTTTGACGTTGAAACGGGAAAGTTGTTGAAACAAAAGACTGAGCCTTGCTATACGGACGTATTTTCTACAATGATTTGTTCTCTCGCAGAGAAGCATTCCAACCTGGTGGCCATTACGGCAGCCATGCCGGACGGAACGGGACTGAAACGTTTTCGCTCGGAATTTCCGGATCGCTTTTATGACGTGGGAATCGCGGAGCAGCATGCGGTGACCTTTGCCGCAGGCCTTGCCGTAGGCGGCATGAAGCCCGTCGTCGCAGTGTATTCCTCATTCCTTCAGAGAGCCTATGATCAGATCCTGCACGACGTTTGCTTACAGAATCTGCCCGTTGTCTTTGCCATAGACCGCGCAGGTCTTGTGGGAAGTGACGGCGAGACGCATCAGGGCATTTTTGACTTGACTTATTTGACTGGCATTCCTAACATGCACGTGTGCGCACCCAAGAATAAATGGGAGCTCGCTGACATGATGCAGTTTGCCATGAATTTTGACGGTCCCATCGCGATCCGTTATCCGCGTGGTACGGCATACGCAGGGCTGGAAGAGCATCGCGCGCCAATCGAACTTGGTAAGGCGGAATGGATTTACCGTGAGGACGGCGTTGCCATCTTTGCACTGGGCGGCATGGTGGAAGAAGCCGTAAAGGTGCGGGAACTGTTGAAGGAACAGGGCGTACGGGTAAGCCTGATTAACGCAAGGTTTGCAAAGCCCATCGATGAAGAAGCGCTCCTGGAAGCGGCGAAGAATCATTCCCTGATCGTAACGATGGAGGAGAACGTCGCCTGCGGCGGCTTTGGAGAGAAAATCTTGGAGGCGGCAAACGCCCGGGGACTGAAGAACAAGATCTTGCCCATAGCGTTGCCGGATGCTTACGTGGAGCATGGAAACGTGGATATTTTGAAGGAGAAGCTTGGCGTAGATCCCAAAGGGATCAGCGATAAGATTTGGGAGGCATTGAACACATGAAGGAGCGACTTGACGTAATCCTGGTGGAGCAAGGTTACGCATCCTCAAGGGAAAAGGCGAAGGCCATTATCATGTCTGGCAACGTCTACGTCAATGGACAAAAGGAAGATAAGGCAGGCACGACCTTTGATCTTGCGAAGTGTAAGCTTGAGGTGCGAGGCAATACCCTGAAGTACGTAAGCCGCGGAGGCTTAAAACTTGAGAAGGCCATGCAGACATGGAAATTCCCGCTAGAGGGAAAGACCTGCATGGACGTAGGTGCATCCACGGGAGGCTTTACGGACTGTATGCTGCAAAATGGCGCAAGCCGCGTTTATTCCGTGGACGTGGGTCATGGACAGCTGGATTGGAAGCTTCGCAACGATGAACGGGTCGTCTGCATGGAACAGACCAACTTCCGTTACCTAAAGCCTGAAGACGTGCCGGAAAAACTTGATTTTGTCAGCGTAGACGTGAGCTTTATCTCGCTGACGAAGATCCTGATCCCCGCGCGGAATCTGTTGAAGGTCGGGGGAGAGATGGTCTGCCTGATCAAACCGCAGTTTGAGGCGGGACGCGAGAAGGTGGGAAAGAATGGCGTCGTCCGTGAACTTTCCACGCATCGCGAGGTGATCGAAAAGGTGATCGACTTTGCGGACCTGACGGGCTTTTCCGTCATGGGATTGGAGTATTCGCCCATCAAGGGACCGGAAGGTAACATAGAGTATCTGGTTTATCTGAAAAAAGAGGCGGAGCCGGAAGAAAGCGTCTCTTCGCTCACGGAGCGCGAGGCGGAGGAGCTTCTTGCTACGGTGATCTCAGAGAAAAAAGGTCTTTCCTCATCGGAGCAGTGGAAACAGACAATTGCCGGGATCGTGGAAAATTCGCACGCGCTATAGATAACGACTGGCGCAAGGACCGTGCGAAAAGGAGTGAACCATGGGAAAACGATTTCTGATCTATTCAAATAAATTTAAGGATCCGCAGCTTCGGGCGACCAACCGGATCAAGGACTATCTGGAATCCAAGGGTCAGGAGGTCAGTCTTCTGATCGTGGACAAAGACTGGAAAAGCGGGGAATGTCTGGAATCCTGCATCCCGGAAGATATTGACCTGATCCTTGTGCTTGGGGGAGACGGGACCGTTTTGCAGGCGGCCAGGGAAACCATTCACGTTCACGTGCCGCTGATCGGCGTGAATCTGGGAACGTTGGGTTTCATGACGCAGATTGAGATGGCAAGCTTTGAGCCGGCGCTGGACCGTTTGATCGAGGGAGATTTCCGGAAGGAGAGCCGCATGCTGCTCCAAGGGAAAGCAATGCTCCATGACGGAGAAGTCAGGGAAGGCTTGGCATTAAATGACGTGGTGATCTCCAGAAGCGGTCCCCTGCGGGTGATCCTGCTTCGCATTTACGTTAACGGTTCTTTCTTGCATGAATATCAGGCGGACGGCATGATCGTTACGACGCCAACGGGATCTACGGGTTATAATTTGTCTGCGGGCGGACCGTTGGTGGAGCCGGGAGCCAAGCTTTTGATGCTCACGCCCATTTGTCCGCACTCGCTGAATCAAAGAAGCATTATTCTTTCTTCAGAAGATGAGATCGAGATTGAAATCCCGATGGGAAGGGAAGGAAAGGAACAAACGGTCATGGCGACCTTGGACGGTGCCAATTCCTTCTTTATGACGACGGGGGACCGCATCTCCATCCGTAAAAGCGCGGAGAGTGCGGAATTCATTCAGCTGAGCAAAGTAAGTTTTCTGGACGCACTGCATCAGAAGATGAAGGATTGAGGTGAACCAAGAGGAAAACATGAAAAAGATCAGACAACGAAGGATTTTGGAAATTATAGAGAAGTATGAGGTAGAAACCCAGGAGCAGCTTCGGGATTACCTCGCGCAGGAGGGAATCCAGGTCACGCAGGCGACGCTTTCCCGTGACATCCGGGAATTAAAGCTTTCCAAGCTTTCCGTGGACGGAATGGCGGGCGGAAAGCAGCGCTACGTTGCCTTTCACCGCGAGGGCGGGGAGCGGGCCAATGAGAAGTTTGTGAGGGTACTGAGGGATGGCTTTGTCTCCATGGACATGGCACAGAACATCCTTGTCATAAAAACGGTTTCGGGAATGGCCATGGCCGTAGCCATGGCGATCGACGCCCTGCAATTTCCGGAGGTGGTGGGATGCATCGCCGGGGATGACACCATCATGGTGGCAGTCAGGACCGTGGAAGAAACCAGGCAACTGATGAATCAGATGAACGAGATCATGGGTTAAGTTTTTAGGGGATTCAAAGAAGGCGGCAGAAGGAGGAAACATGTTACAAAGCTTACACGTGAAAAATCTGGCGCTGATGGAGGAAACGGAAGTGACCTTTGGAGAGGGACTCAACGTCCTGACCGGTGAAACCGGCGCGGGAAAGTCTCTGCTTCTTGGGTCCGTGAATCTCGCCCTGGGGGCGAAATTTGAGAAGGAAATGTTGCGCAAAGGCGCGGAGCAGGCCTTGGTGGAGCTCAGCTTTTCCGGCAATGAAAACGTGACGCGCCGGCTTCAGGACATGGAGCTGGAAACGCAGGAGGACGACAGCGTCCTGATCAGCCGCAAGATGCAGGTTGGAAAAAGCGTTTTCAGGATCAATGGCGAGGTGGTCACCGCAAAACAGGTGAAGGAACTGGCTGAGGTACTGATCGACGTACACGGGCAACATGAGCATCAATCCCTGCTCCATAAGAAAAAGCATTTAGAGATTTTGGACGCCTTTGGCGGTAAGGATGCCGAGGAGGCGGGAGCCGAGGTGGCAAAGGCTTATCAGGAATGGAAGACCACGGAGAAAAAGCTGGGCGAAGAAAACCTTGACGAGAAAGAGCGGGCCAGGGAGCAAGCACTTGCGGAATATGAGGTTCGTGAGATCGAGGATGCAAACCTTCGCATCGGGGAAGACGAAGAATTGGAAGAGAATTACCGCCGCATGGTCAACAGCCAAAAGATCATGGAGGCCTTGGGCGAGAGTTACTCCTTCACGGGAAGTGACGGCGCCGGGAGCGCGCTCAGCAGGGGACTTCGGGCCCTTAGCAGCGTTACGGGGTATGACAAGCGCCTTGCCGAACTGGAGGAGCAGCTTGCGGAGGTGGACAGCCTTCTGGCAGATTATAACAGGGATCTGGCGGACTACATGGAGGATGCCACGTTCGACGAGGAAGCCTTTCATGAGACGGAGGAGAGACTGAATCTGATCAACCGTCTCAAGGAAAAATACGGGAATTCCTTGGAGGACGTGATCGCGTACGGCGCGAAGAGACGGGAATATTTAGATAAACTGGCAGATTATGATGCCTATCTGGCCGGACTCGCTGCAAAGCTTGCTGCGGAGCGTAAAAAGCTCGGGGAAGCCTGCGAGAAGCTTACAAAAATCCGCAAAAGGAACGCCAAGACCCTGACTGGTCTTCTCACGGAAGCCTTGGAGCAATTGAATTTCCTCAAGGTAGATTTTGAGATTCATTTGGAAGCATTGGAAGAGCCGACCCAGAAGGGCAGCGATGACGTGGAGTTTTTGATCTCCACGAATCCAGGAGAGGAGAGACGTCCCCTTGGCATGGTGGCAAGCGGCGGCGAGCTTTCCAGGATCATGCTTGCAATCAAAACCGTTCTGGCAAAACGGGACGAGGTAGATGCACTGATCTTTGATGAGATTGATGCGGGAATCAGCGGCAGGACGGCATGGCAGGTGTCAAAACAGCTCGGAAAGGTATCGGGTGCACATCAGGTGATCTGCATCACGCATCTTCCGCAGATCGCTGCCATGGCGGATTCACACTATCTGATCGAAAAGAATACGGACGGAAACAGCACGGTGACGGACGTACGGCTCCTTACGGATCAGGAAGCCATCGGGGAACTGGCAAGGCTCCTTGGCAGTGACGGGCTTTCCGAAGCGGCGGTTTCCAATGCGGTTGAAATGCGGAAACAGGCGATGGAACAAAAAGAAGAAAAGTGATTTTCTTGGGTGAATAAAAACGAAGGATACGGTAATACTGAGAAGGACGCGAATACGGCGTCCTTCTTTTTTATTGCATGGATGGGAGGATTGGGATGAGAAAGCTTTTTACGGGTATTTTGTTGTTTACGGCGCTGTCGCTGGCCTGCGCCATGCTATGGAACGTTACTGCGCGCATCCCTTCAACCCTTTACTTTCGCGCTGATCAAATCCAAAGGATTGATCTGGGGGTTCCGGCAACGGGAGAGGTGAGGGCAGCTTTTTTTGGATGGAATGAAAGTGAGGATTCGGAGGATATCGTGGCATTGGATCTTTCAAGACCCGTTACGATGCGTCCGGCGGGGCAAGACAGGTATGACATGGAGGTAAGACTTTTTGGATTTATTCCATTAAAGAAAGTCGACCTTCGCGTCATAGGCGATGAGGAAGTGATCCCCATGGGAATCCCGATCGGGGTGTACCTGCAGGGAAAGGGCGTGCTTGTTGTGGGAACGGCAGAATTTATTACGGAAAATGACGAGAAGGCGGAACCGGCGAAAGACCTTGTGAAAGCGGGAGATTACCTAATGGCGATTGACGGCGTGGCATTGAAGGGGAAAGACGATCTGATCAAACGGATCGAAGAATCTGGCGGCAAAACGTTAACCATCACCGTTGAGAGTGATGGAAATACGCGGGAAGTGGAGATCACCCCCGTCCGAAACCAGGCGCATAAATATAAGGTGGGAATCTGGGTGAAGGATAACCTTCAGGGCGTCGGAACGTTGACTTATGTTGATGCGGACGGGAAATTTGGGGCGTTGGGGCACGGCATAGCGGACGTGGATACGGGCACGGTCATGCAGGTCACGGGAGGAACGCTCTACCAGACAAAGATTGTAAAGCTTCGCAGAGGAAAGCACGGCGATCCCGGTGAAATAACGGGAAGGATTATCTATGACGAAGGATTTGCGCTGGGAGAGATCAGTGAAAACAGTGACCTGGGAGTATACGGCGTCTGTAATGACGCGGGGAAAAGTCTGGCAACGGCAGATGCCGTTCCCATAGGCTTAAAGCAAGAAATTGAACTTGGCCCCGCACAAGTTCTTTGTACCTTAGAGGATCACGTCGAAACCTTTGAGATTGAAATCACAAAGGTGCGCCTAAAGCAGGATGGCAAGGGGCGAGGCATAGAATTAAGAGTGACGGATCCGGAGCTTCTTCGTCGCACGGGCGGGATCATACAGGGAATGAGTGGATCGCCTATTTTACAAAACGGGAAGATCATCGGTGCCGTGACGCACGTTCTGGTAAGTTCTCCGGAAAAGGGATACGGAATCTTTATAGAAAGCATGTTGGAAGAGGGAAGCTCATAATGGAGAGTTTCCCTCATTTTCATTGACTTATGAATGGAATGAAACTACAATAGAGGAAGAATGGGGGATAAAAATGAAACGATATCAAGTATCAAAATATTTTACCCTGACGTTAATCGCATTTATGATTTCCTTAGGGTTTTGGACGGTATATTTTATTGGGGACGTGCATCTTCGTTTGGCGAGACCACTGCTTGGACAGGATTATGGCACGCTGAAGGACGGAACCTACGTAAGAATCGACGTGGACACGTATCTGACAGGCGAGTATGGTAACGTGTGCGCAGCCAGCGGACGCGGTCTTAAAACCTATCAATATTATACCGTTTTGATCGGAAAAAATCAGTGGGTCAGATTTGGCGCGTCGGAGAAGGATACGCTCGAAAAATTGGGAAAATACGTGCATGGGAAGGGAAAAGAAATGCATTTAACCGCACGGGTTGACCGGGACTTGATCATGGGACTGGATTGGTATCAAAAAAACGCAAAAAATTTTGATACAAATGCGCTGATTAAGGATTTTGTGCTTAGCGAGGCGTCCATTCATGATTATGCCACGGTACAGATTCTTGCGAACGTATTTTTGATCGCGGCGGCGATTCTGTTTATCACAATTGGCGGAATCCGCAGAGTTTACGTACGGCCCTTTGAAGATACCCAAAGATATAAGGACTGCTTTTTCGGAAGGGGATTTGACTTGGATAAGCAGTTGGAAAAGGAGAAGGAAAACCTAAAGCGCTATCAGGAGGAACAGAAAAATTCCTGGAAGTCTTACGGAATTGGAGCTGCGCTTTTGCTGGGAGGCATCTTTCTCATTGGATTTAGCGTTCTTTTATCAATGTTTACCATGATCCAAGTCTTATTTATTGGAGGCCCCCTGGGAATCTACATGATTTCCATGAGCTTCTATTGGTTTGTGAGCGGGTTCGTCAATTCGGATTCTGAATTTGCCCATAAGATATCGGATACGTTCCTGCTTCGAACGACGTCCGTAAAGATCGAGGAATGCTATAAAATGATTCATGTCTTGAAGAAACACGTTGAGAAGAATGAGACTGCGCAGGAAAAGGTAAAAATGTGGTATGGCCCAGGTGCCTGGGAAGAAGAGGAGGGTGACTCCGGCAATGAGAGTGACGCTGCTGAATGATTCGTTTCCGCCCGTGATTGACGGTGTAGTGAACGTTGTAATGAATTATGCCAGGATTATGAAGGAACAAGGGCTGGCGGAGCCCATGGTGGGCACGCCGCGATATCCCAATGAAACCTATGACAAGTATCCTTATCCGGTTATTCCGTACCAGAGCATTGATACCACGGGCATTGTCAGCGGATATCGCGCGGGAAATCCTTTTGCCTCCGGTGCGGTGGAGGACATGAAGGCGTTCCGCCCTGACGTGATCCACAGTCACTGCCCGGTTTCCTCAACTTTGATGGCCAGAATGCTGCGGGAGGAGACGGATGCTCCCATCATTTTTACGTATCACACGAAATTTGACGTGGACATTGCCAGGGCGGTCAAGGCGAAGTTTATCCAGAAAGAGAGCATCAAAACGCTGGTGGACAATATTTCCGCCTGCGATGAAATATGGGTGGTGAGTAACGGCGCCGGCGAAAATCTGAAGTCGCTCGGCTATGAGGGGCGCTATCGCGTCATGCCAAACGGCGTGGATTTCGCGAAGGGAAGGGTCGATGACGCTGGCGTGCGCGAGGCGACAAAAGAATATGACCTGCCGGAGGGCGTGCCGGTCTTTTTGTTTGTCGGAAGGATCATAAAATATAAGGGACTGCCGCTGATCCTGGATTGCATGAAGCTTCTAAAGGAGGAAGGCATGGATTTTCGCATGGTCTTCGTGGGAAGCGGTCCGGACGAGGAGGAATTAAAGGAAAAGACAAAGGAACTCGGGTTGGAAAAACAGATATTCTTTACCGGGGCCATCTATGACAGAAACGTGCTTCGTGCCTGGAATACGAGGGCAGACTTATTTCTTTTCCCGTCCACGTATGACACGAATGGCCTTGTTGTCCGCGAGGCGGCGGCCTGCGGGATCGCGAGCGTGCTGATCAAGGGTTCCTGCGCCGCAGAGGGTATCACGGATCTGCGGAACGGATATTTGATCGATGAAAATGCCGAGAACATGGCGGGATGTCTTCGCGAGGCATGCAAGGATCTGGACCGCGTGCGTCAGGTGGGTCAGAATGCCATGGATGAGATTTATCTTTCGTGGGAGAGCGCGGTGAGAATGGCCGTGGCACGATACGGAGAGGTGATCGAGCTCCATAAGAGCTGTTCCATGACGGAGCGCAAGTACCAGACGTCAGATCATTTCCTGAACGTGGCAGCAGGGCTCGTCGCCACGACGGAAAAGGCATTCCATGCGCCGAAACGCTGGTATGAAGGCATGTTGGAGAACGTGTCGGAGGCGAAGGAAAACGTCACGGAGACGAAGGACATGTTGGTCGCCGGCGTCAGAGAGACGAAGGAGAGCATCGTGGACCGGGTGCAGGAAGCGAAGGAAAGCTTTACGGACCGGGTACAGGAGGCAAAGGATAGTTTTACGGACCGGGTGCAGGAGGCAAAGGATAGTTTTACGGACCGGGTGCAGGAGGCAAAAGATAATTTCGCTGACCGCGTACAGGAGGCGAAGGACAGCCTGGCGGATCAGCTGCATGAAGCGAAGGAGAACGTAAAGTCCTGGATGCAGGACGTTACAAAATAAATTCAAAAGAAGGTGTTTGAAATGAATAGCGATTGGTATAAGGAGAAGTCCTTTTATCAAATCTGGATCAGAAGCTTTAAGGATGGGAACGGAGACGGCATCGGAGACCTGTACGGCGTTTACGAGAAGCTGGAATATATTAAGTCCCTCGGCGTGGACGGCATATGGTTCTCGCCTATTTATCCCTCGCCCAACGCTGATTTTGGCTACGACATTTCTGATTACAAAAACATCCATCCGGACTACGGCGACCTGGACCAGTTTAAAAAGGTGTTGGCCAGGGCGCATGAATTGGGACTCAAGGTGATCATGGATCTGGTGGTGAACCACACGTCAGACGAACATCCCTGGTTCCAGGAGAGTCGCAAGGGGAAGGATAATCCCTACAGTGACTATTACATTTGGCGTGACAAGCCTAACAATTGGGACTCCCTGTTTGAAGGGAAGGCATGGGAGTATGACAAGGTCAGAAAGCAATATTATCTTCACATTTTTGCAAAAAAACAGCCAGACCTTAACATGGATAACCCGAAGGTCCGCGAGGAAGTAAAAAGCATTCTGAGGTTTTGGCTGGACATGGGCGTGGACGGCTTCCGCGAGGACGTGATCAATTTCATTTCCAAGCATGAGAAGCTGCCAAACGGACTGCCGTTTTTGCCGGCGGTAAACGGACTGCCGTATTATAAGGACGGTCCGCATATTTATGAGTACATGGAGGAATTCCGCGAGGTTTGCAGCCAGTATGACTGCTTCCAGCTCGGCGAAGGTCCGCTCACCACGGTGAAGTCTGCACTAAAATATCTTACGGGACCCAAGAAGAGCCTCGACATGATGTTTTCCTTTGATCACATGATGGCGGACTGCATTTATACGGAATACGTGCACAGGCCATTTTCGCTTGTGAAACTGAAAAAGGCCTTTACAAAATGGCAGAAAGCCTTAAACGGGAGGGCTTGGAATGCCTTATATTTGGAGAATCACGATCATCCCAGGGTGATCAGCCGTTACGGGGATGAAAAGTATTGGCGCGCCAGCGGCACGATGCTGGCCATGAGCTATCTTTTCCAACAGGGAACTCCCTTTGTGTATCAGGGGCAGGAAATCGGTATGATGAACATCCGGCTGAAATCCATCAGTGATTACGTGGACGTCAGTTCCCTGACGAATTTTAACCGTTACCACCTGAAGGATTCCATCGAGAAAAGATTGGAGCGCATATGGCATTCCAGCAGGGATTCATCCCGGACGCCCATGCAGTGGACTGGCGGTCGTTATGCCGGATTTTCTAAGAAAGAGCCATGGTTTTACGTCAATCCCAATTATGAGAATGGCGTGAACGTGGAGGCAGAGGAGAAGGATCCCTACAGCATCTTGAATTTCTATCGAAAGTGTTTGAAGCTTCGAAAGAGCAGCAACGTACTCCTGTGGGGGAGCTATCGGGAGTTTTTCCCAAACGATCCGCACGTCTACGTTTATGAGAGACGCTTGTGTGACGTTTCCTGCCTGATCATTTGTTCCTTCTCTGATAAGCCTGTCAGGGTAAAGCTACCCAAGGAGTATGCAGGGAGAAAGCGAAAGCTCCTTCTTTGCAATTATCCCCGCGGAAGTCATTCGTCCGGAAGGCTGGACGGTTTGCCGGAGGGCGAGCAGGGATGGTTTCGGCCTTACGAAGCGAGGATTTACCGGGTTCAATAAACTAAAGATGAATGCGGCAGACAAAATAGATTCATTATGGAGTAAATAATGTCAGAAAAAAGGAAGACCGGTACCGGGCCGGGAATTTCAAAACAACAATCATCGCAGCTCCAGGGCTTGGCAATCCTTCTGCTGATCTATCATCATTTTTTTAATGATCTTGCGATCTGCGGAGAAAGACTTGCCTTTTGGAATCCAGACTGGGCCGTTCGGTTTGCATGGTTTGGAAAGATCTGCGTGGGTATTTTTGCCTTTGTCACCGGTTATGGAATGGGTAGGGTGATGGAGAGGAAAGAAGGCCCGGCGATGGCGATTTGCCTAAGGCAGGTCCTGCAGTTTTTGATCCGTTATTGGGTCATCTTCCTGCTTTTCATGGGGTGTCTCTTTTCCCTGGGCAGGAGGACCTTTGAACTCGGGGAGTTCCTGCAGAATTTTTTCTGTATCAGCAGTACCTATAACGGTGCGTTCTGGTATGTGCAGCAGTACGTGCTGATGCTCTTGTTTTTAGCCATGGCGGAGGCTTTCTTGCGATTCCTGAAGGCAATCTGGAAAAGGGAGAAGGATGGAAGCGTGCTTGGCAAGGGATGGCAGGAGGCGGCGGAACGGATCGCTTCGGGGCTTTTGGCTTTGACCGGCTGTATCTTTGGCATCGCTGCCGCTGTTTCTCCAAGCGCGAGAACGGTCTTTCATCAGTTCCTTGACATGATCCGGATCGCATTTGTGTTGACTTGTTTTATGGGATATTTTGCAGAAAAGTTGCACGTGTTTGAGTGGATCTTTGAGAGACTAAACTCCCTGCGATACGTGTTTAGGTTGCTTTTTGGCGTCCTGTTGGTACTACTTGTGGGAGCCGTCAGAATATGGCTTGCGGATTCTCCGGCTTATGCAAAGCATGATTTTTTGTTTGTTCCCGTCTTTGTCACGGGCGTGCTCCTTTGCCTGAATGGCGTGAAATGGTTGGAAATGTTACTGGAGCGCCTGGGAAAGACGTCGGTATACGTTTGGTTAACTCATCTTTTTGTGTTTGAACTGACGAATGCATTTGTATTACGTTTTGTGCATTCCCATTTTCTGTTTTATCTTGTGGAGACGGTTCTCTGCATTTTCGTTGGAAGTACTTGTCTCTTTGCAGAGCGCGGCATCCGTAGATTCCCCCAATTTTTTATGAAAAACAAATAGGCCAAAGGATGATTCATCCTTTGGCCTATCCTATTTTACGTGTCAGTAGGCGCGTCACCGTGACCCATTATTTTTTGAAGCTTGCACGCTTGCGGAGCGTGGGATCCAGGATCTTCTTTCTGATCCGGAGGTTCTTGGGAGTTACCTCCAGCAGTTCGTCGGTGTCGATGAAGTCGAGTGCCTGCTCCAGGGAAAGGATCTTGGGAGGAACAAGGCGAAGGGCTTCGTCAGCGGAAGAGGAACGGGTGTTGGTGAGCTGCTTTTTCTTGCAGACGTTGATCTCGATGTCCTCGCTGCGTCCGGTCTGACCAACCACCATTCCGGAATACACCTTTTCTCCGGGGCCGATGAAGAGGAGACCGCGCTCCTGTGCGTTAAAGAGTCCGTAGGTGATGGCTTCGCCTGCCTCGAAGGCGATCAGGCTGCCCTGTTTTCTGTACTGGATGTCACCCTTGTAAGGAGCATAACCGTCATACACGGTGTTCAAAATGCCGTTGCCCTTGGTATCGGTCAGAAATTCCCCGCGGTAGCCGATGAGGCCTCTTGCGGGAATGGAAAACTCAAGTCTGGTATAAGTGCCGCCGGTGATGCTTCCCATGTTACGAAGCTCACCTTTTCTCTGGCCAAGCTTTTCAATCACGGCGCCCGCATAGTCGTTCGGAACGTCGATGTAGGCTAGCTCCATGGGCTCAAGAAGCTTTCCCTTTTCATCCTGATGATAGAGAACCTCTGCCTTACTTACTGCGAATTCAAAGCCTTCACGGCGCATGTTTTCGATCAAAACGGACAGGTGAAGCTCACCGCGGCCGCTCACCTTAAAGCAATCCGTATCCTCAGTTTCTTCCACGCGAAGGGATACGTCGGTATTGAGCTCCTTGAAGAGACGCTCGCGAAGGTGACGGCTGGTAACGTACTTGCCTTCCTGGCCTGCCAGCGGGGAGTCATTTACCATGAAATGCATGGCAATGGTGGGCTCACTGATTTTTTGGAAGGGGATGGGCAATATGTTTTCGGGAGAGCAGAGGGTATCACCGATGTGAATGTCGGAGATGCCGGAGATGGCAACGATGGATCCGATGCCTGCTTCCTTGACTTCCACCTTGTTCAGACCGTCAAACTCGTAGAGCTTGCTGACTTTCACCTTGATCTGCTTGTCAGGCTCATGGTGGTTACAGATGACAACCTCCTGGTTCACCTTGATGGAACCGTTGTCTACCTTGCCGACGCCAATGCGGCCAACGTATTCATTGTAATCAATGGTGCTGATGAGCACCTGGGTACCGGCGTCCGGATCTCCCTCTGGAGCCGGAATGTAGTTTAAGATGGTCTCAAACAGAGGCTCCATGCTGGTGCCGGGCGTTTCTGCCTCGAGGGAGGCGATGCCGGCCTTTGCGGAAGCGAAGACGAAGGGACAGTCAAGCTGTGAATCGTCCGCATCCAGTTCAAGGAAGAGTTCAAGTACTTCGTCCACAACCTCGTCGGGACGCGCCTCGGGACGGTCAATTTTATTAATGCAGACGATCACGGGAAGCTTTAATTCCAAAGCCTTGCGAAGCACGAACTTCGTCTGGGGCATGGCACCTTCAAAAGCATCCACGACAAGGATAACGCCGTTTACCATCTTCAATACGCGCTCCACCTCGCCGCCGAAATCCGCGTGGCCGGGGGTGTCAATGATGTTGATCTTGGTTCCCTTATAGGTAACTGCCGTGTTCTTTGACAGAATGGTGATGCCGCGCTCACGCTCGATGTCGTTGGAGTCCATGACGCGCTCGGCAACCTCCTGGCCGGCACGGAACACGCCGCTTTGCTTCAACAGTTCGTCCACCAAGGTCGTCTTACCGTGATCGACGTGGGCAATGATCGCTATGTTTCTGACGTCTTCTCTTTTTTGTTTCATAAAATCAAATCCTTTCATCTCCGGGCTCCCGGAAGGAGCTCACAAATCCCTAAAAATGGCACTTTTTTCAAACTGTATCAGTATAGCACTATTTTTTTTCGGATTCAAGCATGAAATATAGAAATTTTTCGGAAGGAGATTTTTGACGGCATCCGTCAAGATTTTCAAAAAGACGCGGGGAGAAGGAGACATATTGGCGATTTACGTCAGGATAATGCGACGGGATTTAGTTTTATCGATGGGAAAAGTAGTGTATAAATAATATTGTGAAGCAGGAACGTAAAGAAACGATCCATAAAAAGCAATGCGAGGAAGAAGGGAGAAACAACGGTGACGGATAAGGTGATCGAAAATAACCAGGTGACGGTGATGGGGGAGATCGTAAGCGATTTTACCTTTAGCCATGAGATTTTTGGAGAAGGGTTCTACGTGATGGACGTGAAGGTACAAAGGTTAAGTGAAAGTTATGACGTGATTCCGGTGATGACTTCGGAAAGATTGATCGACGTAAATGCGGATTACAAGGGGGCACTCGTGTGTGTCTCGGGTCAGTTCCGGTCCTACAACAGACATGAGGAGAGAAGAAACAGACTGGTGCTTTCCGTGTTTGCAAGGGAAATGGAGTTTGTGGATGAAGTGGAGGAGAGCGCGAAAAGCAATCAGATCTTTCTGGATGGGTACGTATGCAAACCGCCCATCTACAGAAAAACACCGCTGGGAAGGGAGATTGCAGACGTGCTTCTGGCCGTGAACAGGCCATATGGAAAATCGGATTACATTCCCTGCATCTGTTGGGGGAGAAACGCAAGGTATGCAGGGGGCTTTCAGGTGGGCGACCGCTGCATGATCTGGGGGCGGATCCAGAGCAGGGAATACGTTAAAAAGTTGGATGAGGAAACCGTGGAAAAACGCGTGGCATTTGAAGTTTCCGTAAGTAAGCTTGAAATATGCGTGCGGGAGCAAGTTGACGGCGGGGAACTTTAATAAATCATTTTGGGTTGCAAATCGTGAGATAGTTTGGTATAATGCTGACGTGCACGTTGTTGGAAATCTGATCTACGGTCAGTAGAATGTGAGGTTACATGAGTAAAGGTCTGGTAACGATATTTACGGGAGAAGGACGCGGAAAAACGTCGGCAGCCATTGGCAGGGCCATTCAGGCGGCTGATTCCGGTAAGCGCGTGGTGATCATACAGTTTTTGAAGGGCAAGGGGTTGAAGAGCTCACAGTTCGTAAAACGTCTTGAGCCGGAAGTTATGCTGTTTTGCTTCGAAAAATCGGACCAAAGCTTTGAAAACCTGTCGGAGGAGCAAAAGCAGGAAGAGTGCAGGAACATCCGGAACGGACTGAATTACGCCAAGAAGGTTCTGTGCACGGGCGAATGCGACTTGTTGATCCTAGACGAGGTGCTTGGCCTTGTGGAGAATGAGATCATTACCGCCGATGAATTGATCGCGCTGATCGACGCCAGGGAGGCAACCAGTATAATCCTGACGGGGATCAACCTCAAGGACGAGATCTGTTTTAAGGCGGATGAGGTATCCAAGATCGAGACCATCAAATTCAAGGTCTGGGAGTAAGAAATAGGTTGACGTAAGAAAAAGTTGGTGTTATGATACACGTGTATTGATGATAGAGGTTGCATTTTTTATCAGTAGCTCTTTGGATGCGGCAGGCGCAGATGAAGAAGAGGGAAAGGAAAAAATGCCGAAAGGGTGGATCTCCTGAGGGTCCAGGCCTTGGGCACGAGGTTAAGAGCCGCGTGACTGTCATCCGTGAAAACGGATGGGGCGCTATCGGGTAAAAAAGTAGATTTTTATTATGCTTTTATTTCACCTGTCGGCGCTTTTACGCCTACAGGTTTTTTGTTTTAAACCGTAAGCGCAAAGCATGACGAGCCATCATATAATACGAAAAGAAACGTTGTATGGCACAGATGCCTGAAGGATCAGGCAAGAAGGAGGAAGAAATGGCAATTTTTAAGGGAGCAGCAGTTGCAATCGTTACGCCCATGCATCAGGATGGAAGCGTAAATTATGAGGAATTCCGAAAACTCATCGAGTTCCAGATCGAGAACGGTACGGATGCGATCGTCGTATGCGGTACCACGGGTGAGGCGTCCACCCTTTCCCATGAGGAGCATCTGGACGTGATCAAGTACTGTGCGGAGGTTGTAAATCACCGTATTCCCGTGATTGCGGGAACCGGTTCTAACAGCACCGAGACGGCGATCTATCTTTCCACGGAGGCTGAGAAGTACGGCGTTGACGGACTTCTTCTGGTAACTCCTTATTACAATAAGGCGACGCAGAATGGCTTGTACGCACACTTCAAGGCAATCGCAGATACCGTAAAGATTCCCATTATTTTGTATAACGTTCCCGGAAGAACGGGCTGCAATCTGATGCCGGACACCATCGTTAGACTTTGCAAGGACGTGGAGAACATTGTGGGCGTGAAGGAAGCTAGCGGAAACATCAGCCAGATCGCACAGCTCGCCGCAAAGGCAAAGGGATGCGTTGACATTTATTCCGGCAATGACGATCAGATCGTTCCCATCATGGCATTGGGCGGACTTGGCGTTATCTCCGTTCTTTCCAACGTGGCACCCAGACAGACCCATGACATTTGCGCGAAGTTCCTGGAGGGCGACGTGAAGGAGAGCTGCAGACTTCAGCTGGAAGCATTGGATCTCTGCGGATCCCTCTTCTGTGAGGTGAATCCCATCCCCGTAAAGAAGGCCGTTTCCATGATCGGTTTTGAGGCAGGTCCCCTGCGCATGCCGCTTTCTGAGATCGAGCCTAAGAACGAGGAGAGACTTCGCGAGTCCATGAAGAATTACGGACTGATCTAATTGTTTTCAGAGACGTCCCTGCGGGGATGCATTGTTACGAGAGAGAGGAATGAATATGGTACGAATCATAATGCGCGGCTGTAACGGCAAAATGGGTCAGAGCATCAGCGGCATCGTTGCTGCGGATCCTGAGACGGAAATGGTTGCGGGAATTGACTTGAGAGATGAAGGAAGAAATCCCTATCCGGTATTCCCAAAGGTTTGGGATTGTGACGTAGAGGCGGATTGCCTGATTGATTTTGCCAGTCCCATGGATGTGGAGGACATGTTGGACTATTGCATTGAGAAGAATCTTCCCTGCGTGCTTTGCACGACGGGACTTAGTCAGAGTCAGTTGGCAAAGGTGGAGGAAGCTTCCAAGAAGGTGGCGATCCTTAAGTCAGCAAACATGTCCCTTGGAATCAACCTGCTTTTGAAGATGCTGAAGGACGCGGCAAGTGTTCTTGCACCTGCAGGCTTCGACATTGAGATTGTGGAAAAACATCACAATTTGAAGCTGGACGCACCCAGCGGCACGGCACTTGCGCTGGCGGATTCCATCAACGAGGAGCTTAATAACGAGTATGAATACGTCTATGACAGAAGCTCCAGAAGACAAAAGCGCCCGCAGAAAGAGATCGGCATCAGTGCGGTTCGCGGCGGCACCATCGTTGGTGATCACGACGTGATCTTCGCGGGTGAGGATGAAGTCATTACGTTCTCCCATTCTGCTTATTCCAAGGCCGTGTTTGGAAAGGGAGCCGTACAGGCTGCTAAATTCCTGGCAGGTAAGGGCCCTGGTTTCTACAACATGGGCGACGTGATCGAAGGAATTCTTTCTTAAAGCGAATAATGACTTATAAAAGGAGGCTGGCATGAACTTGCGTGGCCTCCTTTTTTTTGGAGCCGGTCCCGCGAATGGCTAACGGGCGTTTGTACCCGCCGGATGACCGGTGGTACCGCCGAGACTATCAACGTCGTCAAAGGCATCACTGGCGTCATGAATCAGATCTTCGGCACCGCTTTTGAGGTCCTCGCCCAGGTCACTGATCGCACCGTCGTCGGTATCCGGCAAAAGGGTCTCTGAGGGTAGCGTTACGTCGGGATTGACAATGGAAATATTATCGGTGGGATTGGCACCGCCTTTGTCAAGATAGTCGTTCCCCGGCAGGGGAGAGTGCGTTCCTGCCAGGTCTCCGGAGGTTGTTCCGCCGTCTGCATCGCCAGTCGTGCATGCGCCTGCAAAGCACAAAAAGCATAACGTCAGACCAAGGATGAGTAATCTTTTCTTTTTCATAATCTGTTTTCCTCGTTTCTGCATCACTTTTCATGGACGTAAGTGAAACTGCGGCCTGCGAAAGTGATGCTGACGCAGGTCTTTATGCTAGTATGCAATGATTTACGTAAAGTATACGTAGATTTCGTTCTTTTCAAAAACGACGTTATTTGGTATAATAAAATCGTTTTATAAAAGGGAGGATCATTCAGTGGAATTTAGGCCATGCATTGACGTACATAACGGAAAGGTGAAGCAGATCGTAGGCTCGAGTCTGCAGGATCAGGGGGATCAGGCGGCGGAGAATTTTGTTGCCACGCAGGATGCGGATTATTACGCAAGGCTTTATCGGGAGGCGAACGTCCGGGGCGGACACGTGATCTTGTTAAATGCCGTTGGCAGCGAGTACTATGAGGCGACGAAGGCGCAGGCAAAGAAGGCGCTTTCCGCGTGGCCGGGAGGACTTCAGGTTGGCGGCGGCATCCGGAGCGACAATGCAAAAGAGTTTTTGGATGCGGGTGCATCCCACGTGATCGTAACCTCCTACGTTTTTCAGGACGGCGTGATCCGGTATGACAGGCTGGAGGAACTGAAAAAGGTCGTGGGAAAACAAAGACTGGTATTGGACGTCAGCTGTCGCAGGGTCGGGGACGAGTATTTTGTCGTGACGGACCGATGGCAGAAACTGACGAAAGAGAAGGTTTCGACGGAGCTATTAGACCGGCTCTCTGCATATTGCGATGAGTTTTTGATCCACGCGGTTGACGTGGAAGGGAAAAACGGCGGAATTGAGCAGGAGCTGGCAAAGATGCTTGGACAGTATGAAGGGATTCCCATGACGTACGCGGGCGGCGTGCATTCCTATGAGGACGTCCGGCTGTTGGGGGAATTGGCGAAGGGCCGGCTGAACGTGACGGTTGGCAGCGCCTTGGATTTGTTTGGCGGGAAACTGTCATGGAAGAAAATACTAAAAGAATGTAAGAAATTTGCCGATATAAATTAAATGGGTTCATTTATCTTGATTGCCTGTCGGCAGGAGGAAAACAAATGGAAGGAAGTAAGCAGAAGAAAACGACGAACCACGTGATCATCGTGACTTCAGATGCCGTAGACGCAAACGTACGACAATTTAAGATCCGGACTTGGGTCCTGGGTTTGATCATGATCGTCCTTTTTGCGGCTTTTGGCGCATTACTTGGGTATTTGTTTTACGAGGAAAGAATCTGGCAGGCTGCCATCGATAAAAGTGATCAGCAGCTCCGTGCGATGGAAGAACTGACGGCGGAAAAGGACCGGGTGAAGGCTGCCATGGAACGTAAGGAGCAGCAGCTGAATCAGGAGATTCAGACTTTGGAGAATGAAGTCGAGGTTTTGTCCACGACTTTAAATGAAAAGGTGGAGAGTGAGAAGAAACTGATGGAAGAGCTAGAGAAGCTCAGCGTTCCCACGGGATTTCCCATCAATGGTTCAGCTACGGACATTGAAACGACCGGAATTGACAGGCCCTCCGCAAAGATCACCGCGCTTCCGGGCACCATGGTGATCGCTTCCGCAAGGGGAACCGTCATAGCAGTGAATGACGACGTTGAATACGGTCACAACGTTTGGGTGGATCACGGAAATGGATACGTTACCATTTACCGCAATCAGGGTACGCCCTTCGTAAAGCGCGGAGATGAGGTCTTTCTGGGTACGGCGCTCTTTTTGATCGATGAAAAAGGGACCAGCGTTGGATATCAGATCATGTTGGACGGAAATTACGTAAATCCGCTGGACTTGATCGAGATCAAAGGCTGATCCTTTCGGAAAAGGTATTATATAAAAGGTAGTAAATTCTTATTTCTGGGGCAGGCGGTTGAAAACGAGTTCATATCCGTCATTGCCATAGTTTAAGGAACGATTGACGCGGCTGATGGTTGCGGTGGAAGCGCCCGTCTTCTCGGCGATGTCCAAATAGGTCTTGTGATCCCGGAGCATGGATGCAACTTCGAAGCGCTGGGACAGGGAGAGTAATTCGTTCACCGTGCAAAGATCCTCAAAAAAGGCATAGCATTCGTTTCTGTCCTTTAAGGTTAAAATGGCATCAAATAAAGAATCAACGGCTTCCGTTTTGATTTTTTTATTCATGATTTTTCCTCCAAAGCTTCGCTTTGATACTGTAAAGTTTTACATAACTGTATTTTAGCATACTAAAGTCTGAAAGTAAAGACCCAACTGACGCGTAAAAGGGAAAAAAAGAGAAACAAAATTCTTGCCACGTCGTTTCGAATACTATATAATACAAGTGGGAGGTGCCCACTATGACAATCAATGGAGATGACCTGCTGGGCAGCATTCTTGCCAGCTTAGATAGAATTACGTTTATTGAACCGGAGGACATTCCGGGGATTGACCTATACATGGATCAGGTAACCAGCTTTATGGACAAGCGTCTTCGTGCCACGGTGAGAACGCCGGGAGAAGACAGGATCCTGACGAAGACCATGATCAACAATTACGCGAAGAATGATCTGATCCCGCCGCCGATCAAGAAGAAGTATTCGAAGGAACACATTCTTCTCTTGATCTTTATTTACTATTACAAAGGCATTCTTTCCATCGGCGACATTCAAAAGCTTTTAGAGCCCGTCACGAAGGAGTACTTTGCGTGTGGGGAAGAGTTTAACTTGGAGAGCGTGTACCGGGAGGTTTTGCGTCTTGAAAAAGGACAGCTGGACGGTCTGAAAGAGGACGTGATCCGTAAGTTCCACGAGGCGGAGACGACGTTTGGGGATGCCCCGGAGAGCGGAAAGGAATTCCTTCAGAAGTTTGCTTTTATCTGCATGCTGAGTTATGACGTCTACGTAAAGAAGCTTATGATCGAGAAGATGATCGATGAGATCTCGAAATCTGGGGAAACGAAAAAAGAAATGAAAAAAACAAAAGAGTGATTGCTAAGCGATCACTCTTTAATTTTGATGTTTTTCATGGCCCAGAGCTTTAATGCGTTGGCATTTGCGCTGATCTTGTCAAGGGAGTCGAGGATTCCCTGGAAATCTTTACGTTCCCATTCCTGAACGACGCCGTCTTCGGAAATGGAGATCAAAGTTGCGCGAATGTTTTCGATGTCCTTTAAGGAACCAAGTACCTTCAGGGCCAAACGGTCAAAGTCATCAATCTCGACTTCCTGAACGGTTCCCTTGCCGAGGGGACATTCCCTGGCGCAGTAGGAATTGCAAAGTTCAGGCGTGTTATATGCTTCCGCCATGGCCTTCACCTCTTCAGGATAGGGCATGATCGCGTCAAGCTCGATCCTTGCAAGCCTGGTTCTGTCAATGCCGATCAGTTCCGCGGCCTTCTCGCGGCTGGAATAATCTTCATTCTTTTCGGCCGCTTCGCATCTGGCCTGATAGTACATGTTGTCAGCAGCTTTCGTAGCTTTCTTTCCCATTCTCCCTCGTAACCTCCGCCCATAAAACGATTTTTCAGTAATCACAATCACTTATCATTGTACCTTGAATTCGAAAACTTGTAAATACGTAATTAACATAATTTTAGGATTGTGCTACCTTGAAAAAAATGATAATATAATCTGTGATTTTGATAAAAAATCCAGGAGGAAATGACATTGGAAAATACGAAGGATACGCTGATAGAATTAAAGCACGTAAAAAAGGTGTTCGAGGATGGCGTGACGGTAATTGAGGATCTGAGCCTGGAGATCAAAAAGGGAGAGTTTGTAACCCTCCTTGGTCCTTCCGGCTGCGGCAAGACGACGATCCTTCGCATGATCGGCGGCTTTGAAAAACCGACCTCTGGCGAACTGTTGCTGAATGGAAAGGACATTAGCAATTTGCCGCCCAATGAAAGACCGATCAACACGGTCTTTCAAAAGTATGCCCTGTTTCCTCATCTGAACGTATATGACAACATTACCTTTGGCCTGAAGATCAAGGGCGTGGATAAGAAGACTCAGGATGAGAAGGTAAAGAAGGTTCTGGAGATGGTAGACCTGGAGGGCTTTGAAAAGCGTAGCATCAGCACGCTTTCCGGCGGCCAGCAGCAGAGAATCGCCATTGCGCGCGCCATCGTCAATGAGCCTGAGGTGTTGCTTTTGGATGAGTCCCTGAGCGCCCTGGACGCCAAGATGCGCAAGGAGATGCAGATCGAACTGAAGGAGATGCACAAGAAGCTTGGCATCACGTTTATTTTTGTTACCCATGACCAGGAAGAGGCTCTGACCATGTCAGACAAGGTGGTGGTCATGTCTGACGGTGACGTGCAGCAGATCGGCACGCCAGAGGATATTTACAATGAACCCAAGAATCTGTTTGTCGCTGACTTTATCGGTGAGAGTAACATCTTCAACGGGAAGATGGTAGGAAAGAAGCTGGTGGAGTTTGGCGGCGCCGTATTCGAGTGCGTGGACGATTATGCGGTAGATACCGTGATCGACGCAGTCGTCCGCCCGGAGGACGTGGAGATCACGAAGGCCGGTGAGGGAAGAATCCAGGGCGAGGTTTTGTCCTGTGACTTCAAGGGGATTTTCTACGTGACGAACGTTAAGACGGACAAGGCTGAAATTGAAATTCACAACCTGAAATCTTATCAGATCGGTGAGAAGGTTGGGCTTGACCTTGCGCCCGACAGCATTCACATCATTCCTTACGATACTTCCATCAATCACTATGAAGGTGAGATCACGGAATACGAGCCCGAGATCGGACTTCGGGTCGTGTTCGAGGACTTTTCCCTCAGAGTGCCCGCGGCTCAGGTTTTCCTGGGATGCAAGACGGAAAACGGAAAGCTTTTGGATGCGGAAGGCAAGGAGATCGCATGGGAGGGCAGGAAGGTCATTGCTTCCTTCGCGCCCGAGGATGCCACGCTCAGTGATGATGCGGATGCAGGTTTTGTTGCCGGTGACATCTTTAACTTTATTTACATGGATGACCATTATCGTTACCGCGTTAGAAGTGAATCCGAGGAGGATTACATTGTCAACGATGAGTATCTGTGGAACAACGAGGATCACGTCAGCATCAGCGTTCCCATGGAGAAGTTTAGCTTTGAACTAAAGAAAGCGTAAGCCGGAGGATAATAGGTTGAAACAAAAACATGGTTTTCAAAGAAAACAATTGGCGATCCCATACGCCATATTCTTACTCCTTTTTGTGATCCTGCCGCTGTTGGTGGTAATATTTTATGCCTTCACAAATGAGGATGGTCATTTTTCCCTGGAAAATTACGTTGCGTTTTTCCGGAGCGGAAAGACGGTTGGCACGTTGCTTTACAGCATTGTCATTGCCCTGGTGACTACGGTGATCTGTCTTTTGATCGCGTATCCAACGGCATACGTATTGTCCAAGACGGGGCTGAAGTCGGGGGACGCGCTCCTTTTGCTCTTCGTGCTTCCCATGTGGATCAATTTCACCCTTAGGATCACGGCACTTAAAGAAATACTGACGCTGATTGAGGGGAACCTGGCGTTCCATCCCTTTGCAAACACCATCATCTGCATGGTGTATGACTTTTTGCCCTTCATGATCATGCCCCTGTATAATACGCTCACGAAGCTGGATGACAGCTTTATTGAGGCGGCGCAGGACCTTGGCGCAAAGAAGCATCACGTTTTCCTGAAGGTGATCCTGCCTCTTTCCGTGCCTGGCATTGTCAGCGGCGTGACCATGGTGTTCCTGCCTTCCATGACTAACTACGTGGTGCTTGACATGGTATACAACAGCACGTTTATCATGGGCAGTCTGATCGGAAGCTATTTCAGCGCATATGACTGGCATAACGGATCCGTGATCTCCATCATTCTGTTACTGATCATCTGCCTGATCACCGCATTGTCGAGCCGCTACACGGAAGGGGAGACGGACGGCAGAGTGGGCGCGATGAAATAAGATGGAATGATTGGACTGACGAAGTATGGTTCGGAGGAAAAATAGATGAAAAAAGCGATTCGAAACATCTGGATCTGGTTGGTTTTGGCGTTTTTGTACGCGCCGATCCTGATCCTTGCATTTTATAGCTTTACCAGCGCGACCATGATCGGAACCGTCAGGGAGTTTTCCTTGGAGAATTACAAGACGCTCTTTACGACGCCGGAGCTGACGGGCATGATCATTGGGACGTTGATCCTGGCGGTTGGAGTGGCGCTTTTGTCCACACTCCTTGGAACGGTGGGAGCCATAGGAAGCTTTTACTCCCATAAGCGGGTTCGCAAGGCGATCGAGCTGAGTAATCAGGTGCCGGTGGTAAACGCGGACGTGGTGACGGGCTTTTCCGTATGCATTCTCATGATCGTGATCTTTCACGTAAGGAAGGATACCTTTTTTCCCCTGGTGATCGGACAGACGGCGCTCTGCGTGCCCTTTGTGTATCTTTCCGTGATCCCCAGACTGAAAAAGATGGATCACAATCTGTACGAGGCAGCCATGGATCTGGGCTGTACGCAGGCACAGGCCCTGTGGAAGGTAACGATCCCGCAGATCGTGCCGGGAATTACGTCAGGCTTTATGACGGCGATCACGCTGTCCCTGGATGACTATTTCATCGCAACGTACACGAAGCCGGCAACCTTTGATACGATCAGTACCTACGTGGTGAATGCGACAAAGGGTTCGCAGACATCGATCAAGACGGCGCTCTGGGCGCTTTCCACCATTATTTTTGTGGTGGTGGTTTCGATCGTTGTTTTGGCAAACCGCGTGGGCAACAAGGAAGAGAGCCGATAGTAACGTATCGCCCTGGCGGCTGGATGCCGGCCGGGCTGATGGGAAGGATGAAACCGTGAAAAGAACAAAAGTTCATTTGATAAAAAGAATGCTTGGGACGGGCATTGCGCTCACGCTGGCAATGGGCATGACGATTGGACTTTCGGGATGCGGCGGCGCAAGTGACGGAGACATCGTGGTCTTGCGCGTGGCCAACTGGGAGGAATACATTGACGAGGGTGATTGGGACGAAGAGGACGGCATCGAGTTTTCCGACGGAACGATCCTTTGCCCCGAGAGCAGTCTTGTTGAGGATTTTGAGACTTGGTATTATGAAACCTACGGTCAAAAGGTGAAGGTGGAGTATTCGACCTTCGGCACGAACGAGGAATTGTATAATCAGATCACCATCGGCGACGTTTATGACCTGGTTTGTCCCTCGGAGTACATGATCATGAAGATGCTCAGGGAGGGAATGCTTGAGCCTTATTCTGAAGGATTTCATGACAAGGACAAGGAAGAGAATTATTATGAGAACGGCGTGTCACCGTTCATCGCGCAGGTTTATGACGGCCTTGCGATTGACGGACACAAGCTGAATGAATACGCGGCCGGTTACATGTGGGGAACCCTTGGCATCGTATATAATCCAGAGGAAGTGACGGAAGAACAGGCGTCCTCCTGGAAGATTTTGATGGATAAGAGTTTAGACAAGCGCATCACCATCAAGGACAGCGTCCGTGACGCGTTCTTTGCAGCGGTGAGCATCCAGTACTATGACGAGATCACCGCAGAGGATTTCCTTGAGAAAGAGAACTATTCAGATGCATTGTATGCCTGCTTAAACCGCACGGATCAGGAGACCGTGGATGCCACGGAAGAGATTCTAAGCGCCATCAAGCGTAACGTTTATTCCTTCGAGACTGACAGCGGTAAGGCGGACATGGTGACGGGGAAGGTAGTTGCCAACCAGCAGTGGTCCGGCGACGCCGTGTATACCATGGACCAGGCAGAGGAAGATGAGGTGGAACTGTGCTATGCCGTTCCAACAGAGTCCACAAACCTTTGGTTTGACGGCTGGGTGATGCTGAAGAAGGGAATCAGCGAGGATTCCAGAAAGCAGCAGGCAGCGGAGGCCTTCGTAAACTTTGTCTCCATGCCGGAGAACGCAGTCCGCAACATGACGTACATCGGTTATACCTCCGTGATCTCCGGAGGCGACAGCGACGTGATCCTTGAGTTCGTGGAAGATACCTACGGCGCGGATCCCGAGGAGGAAGATCCTGAGGATCTGGTGGAATATGACGTGACATATTTCTTCGGCGAGGATAAGGAGGCCGTGATCCTGACGACGGAGGATCAGACGCGCAGACAATTGTACGCCCAGTATCCCAGCCAGGACGTGGTGGATCGCAGCGCCGTCATGGCGTGCTTCGACAACGAAGGAAACGAGCGGATCAACCGCATGTGGACCAACGTCCGCTGCTTCGATCTCCAAAACTGGCTACACGAAACGTTCGATAAGTAACAAAGATAGGAAAGATTTAGAATGAGCATTTATGATACCTTAAATCCACAGCAGAAGGAGGCTGTCCAGACTACGGACGGCCCCCTTTTGATTCTGGCGGGTGCGGGCTCCGGAAAGACCCGCGTTTTGACGCACCGCATCGTATACCTCATCGAAGAGATGGGGGTGAATCCCTGGAACATTCTTGCCATAACGTTTACGAATAAGGCAGCGGGAGAGATGCGGGAGAGGGTTGACAAGTTGGTTGGCTTTGGCGCAGACCAGATCTGGGTTAGCACCTTTCACTCCACCTGCGTCCGGATCCTGCGCAGATTTGTTGACAGATTGGGTTTTGGCACGAATTTCACCATCTATGACGCGGATGATCAGAAGACGGTGATGAAGGGCATCTGCAAACGCCTAAACATCGATACAAAGCAGCTTTCGGAAAAAACGCTCTTGAATTATATCTCTGCGGCGAAGGATGAGCTGATCAGCGTCAGGGAATATGAAACAACCTCCGTTGGAGATTTCCGGAAAACCACCATAGCAAAGGTTTACCGGGAATATCAGGAAAGCCTGAAGACGAGTAATGCGCTGGATTTTGACGACATTATCGTGATGACCGTGGAGCTGTTTAAGACGCAGCCAGACGTGCTGAAGTATTATCAGGACCGCTTTAAGTATATCATGGTCGACGAATACCAGGATACCAACACGGCGCAGTTTGAATTGATCAGACTCCTTGCGGACCGTGACAGGAATCTGTGCGTGGTGGGTGATGACGACCAAAGCATCTATAAGTTCCGTGGCGCGAACATCCGGAACATCTTGGATTTCGAATTCCATTATCCTGAGGCGACGGTCATCAAACTGGAGCAGAATTACCGTTCGACGCAGAATATTTTGGACGCGGCAAATGCCGTTATCCGCAATAACGTGGGAAGAAAGAGCAAGGCGCTTTGGACCAGCGAGGGACCGGGAGACCCGGTTCATTTCCGGCAGTTGGAAAACGCTTATGAGGAAGCGGAATTCATCGCGGACGACATTGTCCGGAGGATCCGGAAGGAAGGCGCGTCCTACGGCGATTTTGCAGTCCTTTACCGGACCAACGCCCAGTCGAGACTCTTGGAAGAGCGCATGGTGGTGGAGGGCATCCCCTATAACGTTGTTGGCGGCGTGAACTTTTATTCCAGGGCCGAAATCAAGGACGTATTGGCATATCTGAAAACTATCGATAACGGACGGGACGAGGTGGCACTGAGGCGAATCATCAACGTTCCCAAGAGGAGCATTGGCGCAGCCAGCCTGGAAAAGGTTGCAACCTATGCCCAGTCCATGGGGCTGACGCTTTTTGACGCCATGTGCGAGGCGGACAGGATCCCGGGACTTGGCAAGGCGGCCGCGAAGATCCGCGAGTTTGTAAACATGATCAAGGTGCTTCGCTCAGGGCAGGAATCCTATGGCATCGTTGACCTGATCAGCGCCGTCATGGAGCGGACGAATTATGCGGAATATCTGATGGAGCAGGATGAGGAGAGTGCCGAGGATCGTCTGGCCAACATTGACGAACTGATCTCAAAGGCGACGGGATATGAAGAGACCCATGACGAGATCCTGCTTTCGGAGTTCCTTGAGGAAATCGCGCTGGTGACGGATCTGGACAACGTGGAGGATGCGGAAAACCGCGTGCTGCTCATGACGCTGCACGGGGCAAAGGGCCTGGAGTTCCCCTACGTGTACCTTGCGGGCATGGAGGATGGGCTTTTCCCCAGCTACATGACCATCACTTCGGATGACAATGAGGATCTGGAGGAGGAGAGGAGGCTTGCCTACGTGGGGATCACGCGTGCCATGCGGGAGTTGACTTTGACCTGCGCAAAATCCAGGATGATCCGCGGAGAGACGCAGTATAATCCGCTGAGCCGTTTCGTAAGAGAAATTCCTAAGGATCTCTTGGACCAGGATACGCCATCGGGTTCCAGACGCGTGGATCCTGAGATCTTCGGAATTTCCGTGGGCAGGGGAGGCCGCAGTGAACTATTTGGCGGTAACCGCTCCGGATATGGCGGAAGTCAGATTGGCGAGAGACCGTGGGCATCGTCAAAACCGAAAAAGACGCCTAACGAGGTGAAGCCTTTCATCGCGCAGCAGTCCAACAAATTAAGCGCTCTGTCGGGACTGAAGAAGGGCATGGATCCCGCCGCCAAGGAGGCGCCGGAATATGGTGTCGGAGACCGGGTGAAGCACGTGAAATACGGCGAGGGAACCGTAAAGGCGATCGTGGAAGAACCCAGGGATTACAAGGTTACCGTGGATTTTGACGGTGCGGGAGAGCGCGTCATGTACGCTTCTTTTGCAAAATTAAAGTTATCTTAAGAAATATATGGAATTTTTTTTGAAAACGTGTTAAAATATCCTTGATTGTGGGATTGCTATCATTTGGGGTGAGAATTAGCTTAGCGTTCTCTCCGGAAAAGAGAAAAATACAAGAAAGGACGAGAGTGTTATGAACAGATTTGAGAAATACGTTGACAAGCAGAAAATTGAAGCACTTCTTGCAAAGAAGGACGAAGAGCTTGCAAAGCTTTATAAGCTCCTTGGAAAGAAGGTAGCCGTGAAGGAGGAAGAAGAGGAGGAAAAGAAGTTTAACGTTTTGCTCTGGGTTCTTGCCATCATCGGCGTTGTTGCGGCCGTAGCAGGCATTTGCTATGCCATTTACCGTTATTTCACTCCCGATTATCTGGATGATTTTGATGACGATTTCGATGAGGAATTCGATGAGATCGAGGCAGAAGAAGACGAGGACGATGATTCCCTTTACGAGGACGAGGAGTAAGGAGAGCACGGCTTAGTTTTCGCGGCTAAGTTTTAGGTTTTGCGCGAAAAAGAAAGAAGCCTGATTTTGACCTTATGGCCGGAATCAGGCTTTTTAGTATGTAGGCAGGAGGAGTCAGGCTTGAAGAAGGGGACGATCTTTGAAGGAACCGTTGAGCGGGTAAAGTACCCCAATAAGGGCATTGTGAGAACTGGGGAAGGTTACGTGACGATCAAAAACGTCCTTCCCGGCCAGAAGGTACGGGGGAGCATCACGAAGTCCGGAAAGGACCGGATGGAAGGAAGGCTGCTGGAGGTCCTTGAGAGATCGCCGTTGGAGACGGGAAAGGTTTGCGAGCGGTTTGGCATCTGCGGCGGATGTACCTATCTCTCTTTGGGATACGAATCCCAAAAGGCCATCAAGGAGGAGCAGGTAAAGAGTGCGCTGGATCAGGCGCTGGCAGGACAGGGCACGGAGTATTTGTTTGAAGGAGTGCAGGACAGTCCTTGTCATTATGAGTACCGAAACAAGATGGAGTTTACCTTCGGAAATGAGTATAAGGATGGGCCGCTGACACTTGGCATGCATAAGCGGGGCAGCTTTTTTGACGTTGTACCCGTGGAGGACTGCCTCATCGTAGACGGGGATTATCGTTTGATACTTCGGACTGTCCGGGAATTTTTCGCTGAGAAAGGGACGCCCTTTTTTCACCGCATGACGCATCAAGGTTGGCTAAGACATCTCCTGGTCAGGAAGAGTAAGGCGGAGAACGCCATTTTGGTAGCCCTTGTGACGACGACGCAGATTCCCGATGATCAGGAATTGATCCAGGGATTCACGGACCGACTTCTGGCGCTGGAAAAAAAGGAGGCGGAAGGAGGCCTGAAGGGCCGCTTTGCAGGCATTCTGCACGTGCTGAATGATTCCCCCGCCGATGTCGTAAAGTGTGACCGCATGGAAACGCTGTATGGCACGGACGGATTCGGGGAAAAACTGCTGGGACTGGATTTTCAGGTGAGCACGTTTTCTTTCTTCCAGACAAATTCCGCAGGTGCCGAGGTAATCTATCGCACGGTGCAAAGATACGTGGAAGAGGCGGGATACTCCGCACGTGCTTTGGACGATGGCAATCGCGAAAGAATAGATAAGCCGGTCGTGTTTGACCTTTATTCGGGAACGGGGACCATCACGCAACTGATGGCGCCCGTGGCGAAAAAGGTGATCGGCGTTGAGATTGTGGAGGAAGCCGTGGAAGCGGCCAGAAAAAGCGCCGCGGCGAACCGTTTGGAGAATTGTGAGTTTATCGCGGGGGACGTTTTGAAGGTGCTTCCGGAGATTGCAGAGAAGCCGGATTTTATCATATTAGATCCGCCGAGGGAGGGCATTCATCCCAAGGCGCTTCCCAGGATTTTGGATTACGGCGTGGAGCATCTGGTCTACGTTTCCTGTAAGCTTTCGAGTCTGGTAAACGATCTCGCGTCGTTCCGCGCACGCGGTTACGAAGTTGAGCGGGCAACGGCCGTAGATCAATTTCCGTGGACGGCCAACGTGGAGACGATTTGCCTGATCAGTAAGAAAAAATAAATTCGAAACAGACCATAGGGCGCAGGGAAACCGGCGCAAAGCAGGAGGAGAAAATGGTCGGAAATGAAATATTAAATCAGATTCAGACCATCCGGGATTTGAAAATGGTCAAGATTTACCCGCTGTTTGAGGGGGAGACGCCTCTCATGGGCCTGATGGTCTATTATGCGGACAAGACCATGAATTATTGCAGTGCGGACAGGTATTTTCCGGCATTGCTTGACCGGATCGCGAAGGTATATGAAGAGGAGTACGGATCCGGTGAGATTATTACGGATGACCAAACCAAACGAATTCTTGGGGAGGCAAATGATTTTTGCAGGGAAGACCTGCTGGCTCGCTTGCCAGAGTATGAAGAAAATGACGCTCCAAAGTTTCTGCCAAAGGGGTTTACGTACGTCTACGTCATGCCGATCGTGACTTACGTCATGAAAGCCATGTATGACAGAAAGGACGGGAAAATTCAATTTGATGACTTTGTGCAGCAGTGGTTTGAAAAGGGAATCCTGAGCGGCGTGATCGACGACAGGAGGCAAAGATATCCCTACCGGATCAGCTTGACGGCCGGAGACGTCTATGACGTCACGGTCTGCAACGTGCTAAAGCCGGGAAACGTCTTAAAGGTCAACGTTTCTTTCGGAATGAACGGGATCGCGGCGACGTATTACGATCAGTATTATTGTTATCAGGGTACCCTGAGGATTGACGTACGGGGAGATAAAATGACGTTCTCCCACGTGATGAAGGATCAAGATCAGACGGCGATCGAGATTCATCAGGAGCTGGAGGAAGCGCCATGGGGCGCACCGACGGAATGCGTCAGAAGGCTGACGGCCGGAGAAAACGCTGAATGGAAGGCGAGCATGATCCCATGGGGCGGATACGTCTATAAGGCGGTGGCAGACGGGAAAACATATCTGGTCTATTCGAATGACGGACTTGGCATCACGATCAGCCGCGGAGTTTGTGTTAAAAAGCTTTCGATTCAGGGCGGCGAAGACACGCTGTTTGGTCAATTTGCCTTTCGGTTCTATGAGAGGGAAGACGCCACGGAACTGCGGTTTCTTGACATGGAATATCCCAGATCGGCAAGGTACGCGGCGGAATATGCCGACAGATGTTACGTAAGAAAATTGGAATATGCAGGGGAATAAGAGAGATGGACAATTATTGGGAAAACAAAGCGGAAGCGCAAAGAAGACTGGGAAAAGTTATTGACGGTTTAAAGAGATATAAAAAGACGGAAGACATAGAAACGCTCCTCCTTGAATTGGACAGGATCAGAGACGGGAAGAGTACGCCGGAAGTAAAGCCGCTGATGCTGTACGTGGAGATGGTCGAGTCCATCCGGCAGGGCACGCGTCTTTTAAGTGCGTTGCCCGGGCTGATCCACAATGCGGAAGCAGTCTATAATGATCTTTTCATCTTGGGGGAAAAGACGCCGGATTTTGACAATACGGTGGCCATCTTTAAGGGATTGATCGGCATCGACGGCTTGATCGCAAAGGAACTGTTTGACCTGGCTCTTTATTCAACCTTTAGCGATAAGAAGAATTACTTGTGCATTGCGCAGGTCATCGGTAATCTGAAGAATTCCAAGCAAATCTTTGACAAGATCCGCGTCTATGGATTGGAAGCCAGGGAATACTTTGTGGAAGATACGGGCTATCTGGCCAATCTGTTGAAGGTGGTTGGCCGTTTGAACAAAACAAGGCTGAGCAGTTTTGACGCCGTCATGGAAGAGGAATTGGCTAAGCTGCGTAAGAACAATGGAATCTATGACGTGGATCCCGTGAGACTGGCGGAGGTGGAGAAGAACGTCAGCAGGGCGGAGCTCACGATTGAAAACGGTAAGAACCTGTTGGAACTCTTGGATCGCAGGTGTCAGAAAATCAAGCGCATTACGGATGAACTGGACGATAAATCTAAAGTGATCCAGCAGAACATGACGGATTATCTGGATACAAAGACGGAGAATGCAAAGACTGCTTTGGAAGACGCCATGAGGGAATGCGAGGAGATCCAAAGAAAATCCATTTTGATGGAAAAGGATCTGTTCTTAAAGCAGATGTTCTCTGAGGCGGAATCAGAACTCACGAAGTACAAGTCCCAGGCGAAGGCGATCACGGCTACGGCATCGGCTGACATAGCTGCCATCGGAAGGGATGCGGACGGCGTGATCAAAAGACTTCGCAAGGTGGCGGAGGATGACGACAAGATCCAGAAATTTGTGGAAAACTCCCGCATGGACGAGGCCATCCTTCAAAAGATCGAGAAGCTGACCATGCTGAATGATTCCATGATCGAGAGATTGCAGAAGGAAGCCGTGAACGTTCAGGAAAACGAGGCACCGGCACGACAGGAGGCCGGACAGGCTCAGACTAAGAGCGCAAGGAGCCGCTCTGAAGAATACAAGGCGGCAGTCAGCGGGACGGGCGCGCAGGCATCCGTTCAAGTATCTTCCGCGGCCGCTGCAAAGAAGGAACACCGGATCATTCCGCCCGTGAATCCTCTTCTCGACAGAAGGATTCCGTTTACGGAGCGTTATGCCATGGTTCAGGCGGAGAAAAAGAGAAGGATGGAGGAGGGTGAAATTTTCCACGAAGCTTTCGATGACGTGATCACGGCGGTCATGGAAAACGTCAATCCTTATTTGATCGGACCCTCCGGCTGTGGAAAAACCTTTATGGTAAACCAGATCGGTGAAATCCTGAACTTGGATTGTTCTGATATCGGTTACATCAATGAAGAGTATGACATCCTTGGTTACGTGACGGCCATGGGGGATTACAGTGAGTCGAATTTCTATCAGTTGTATAAATACGGCGGCATCGCATTCTGCGATGAGCTGGACAATGGTAATGCCAAGGCAACCGTTAAGCTGAACTCCTTCCTGTCAAATCAGGAGCGTTCCAACTATTGCTTCCCGGGCGGTGAGCGCGTGGAAAGACATGCGAATTTCCGCGTGATCGCGGCAGGTAACACGGACGGAAGCGGAGCAGACGTCAATTACAGCACTCGTGAAAAGATCGAGGAGTCCGTTCAGCAGCGTATGATCCCCGTGTACGTCGATTATGACAACCGCGTGGAACAAGCCATTTTGGCCAACTATCCTGACTGGTTTGAGTTTGCCTGCGCCTTTCGTAAGGCGACGGACCGCTGGGAGGAAGCATGTGGCGTGCCCGCACAGGGTATCTTCACGACAAGAGACGCATTCAGAATCAAACGATATATGGATGATACGAGCTTTTCGCCGAACAAGATCATGAATTATGAGTTTGTTCAGACGAAGGAACCGGAATACCTTGGCTTCCTGAAGGAAGAGCTTGCAAAGCTGATCAAAAAAGGCGATTTGTCGTATGGCATCTATCAGATTTTTTCAGAAGAAGTGGAACGCATCAGAAAAAGAGGTAAAAGAACGTAATGCAGGTAAGGCCTACGTACCCGTTTGTGGATGATACAAATGCATATAACGTATACCGCGTGGATTTTCATTCCCTGACGGAATTGGAGCTTTACTTAAAGTCGGATCCGCCGGTGAATGAGCGTATCTTTCCGTCACAGAAAAGTCTCTACATGCCGGAAAAATTTGCCGGAGCCCCGCTGGAACAGGCAATTGCGTACTGCCACGGCGGATACGCCGAAGGTTTTCCTTTGTTCATGCAGTTGAAAAAGGATTTGGAGAAGACGAACGTTAAGGCAACGAACGTGCGAAGGTCAGTACCAGCCATCGTGGGTTCGAGGCCGAACGTGCCGAACTTTGTGGCGGGAACGCCGAAGACGATGTACCGGTTGGATAAGGCCAAGGAGAAGAAGTTTATTGACGTCTACATCAATTTGGCCTATAGCGGCGACACAACGGAGAATGAGATCCGCCACCGCGGCATATTGACGCTCAATCTGATCAGTTTGTTTGAACAGCACAGCATTGGCGTGAACCTGTACGCGTTTGAAGCCAGCAGTCTGTATAATGAGATCTTTATTGCAGACATCCAGCTGAAAAAGCCTGGAGAGGTGCTGAACGTGGGTAAATGCTATTATCCGCTCTGCGGTAAGGAATTTATCCGGCGACTTTTGGTCAGGGTAAAGGAATCTATGCCGTTCCATGAAAAATGGGGCGTGGGTTACGGCGGCGTCCTGCCGGAGAAGCTGGTGAGAAAGTGCTTAAACATTGGAGAAGACAAGATCCTGATCCAGTCACCGCATGAAATCGGGATCCGCGGAAGGGACTTATACAGGGATGCAGATGTATTTTTCGAATATTTGCATCTGACGAAAGAGATCAAGGTACCGAAATACTCGGATTATGCGAAGGAGTATAAATGAACGGCATTGACGTAAAGGACGTATCGTCCATATTAAATTATGGGCTCGGCGTACAACAAAAAATAGCGGACCTGAATAAGGTTTCGGCAGACATTATGAAGCAGAGGGATTTCACGGAGGTCTTTGGATTTTTTGATGAAATCCTTGCCATGGCGAGTGACGCGGACGTTCGCACCACGTTGCAGATGGAACAGCGTCTGGATGAGATCCGGCGGCGTTTTTTGGAAATCCGCATCGACCTGTTGAAGGAAGGCAATCTTCTCAAGGAGCTTCGTGAAGTCAACGAGGTCTATCTGTTGGAGATTGACGGAAAGATTCAGGATGCGGATGCTTTTTCCAAGACTGGTTTTAAAAAGGCGGATCTGGAAAAGGACGCGGGGGATGCCCTGGAGAATACTTTGAAAAAGAGAACGCAGGAGCTGAGAACGACCCAGGCCGTGGCGAGAAGCTTTTCACCGCAGCTTAAGCTGGCGGAAGACAACTGTTTTTCGATTGCCGAGAAAATCTGGAACGTGCAAATGAATCTGATCCCGCTGGTGAGCAATCGCATTTCCATGGATACGGGGCAAAAGACCGTAAACGAGACGAAGACGCTGATACGAAATAGCGTCAAGGAAATGGAAAAGCTATGTGACGGATGGGAAGACGCCGAAGATGAGCTCACGTTGGCTTTGCAGCCCGGAAACAAACGTGGTAGAATAAGTAATAATGGTTTTACCTCGCTGTTTACGGCGAGAAATCATACAAAATAATATTGGGGGAAAACGAAGGATGAAAGATCTGAATCAGTTTACTTGTCCGTGCTGTGGTGCAAAATTGGTTTATGACGGCGAAAAGGAAATGATGAAATGTCCTTACTGTGAGAATACTTTCTCCATGGAGCAGATTATTGCCGAGGAGAAGGCGAAGGAAGAGATGGCTGGCGGATCGGACATGAACTGGCAGACTTCCAGTTCTTCCTCCTCCATGATCACGGATGAAGATGGCAAGATCACGGGCTACAGCTGTCCTGACTGTGGCGCGCAGATGGTGGCTGACGAGAACACGGCTGCCACGGAATGCCCGTATTGCGGCAATTTCTCCATTATCAAGACCTCGTTTGAAGGCATGTATCGTCCGGACGTAGTTCTGCCTTTTATCATCACCAAGGAAAAGGCGAAGAACGCGCTGAATGAGTTTACAAAGGGCAAGGTTCTTTTGCCGGACGCTTTCGTTGACAGAAACAGGATCGATTCCATCACTGGTCTGTACGTTCCTTTCTGGCTTTACAGCTGTCATGCGGACGGAACGATTTTCTATGAGGGCGTAAAGACGCAGAACTGGGAAGACGCACAATACAAATATGAGAAGAAGGATCATTATCGCATGATCCGCAGCGGTGCCATGGATTTCCAGAGGATTCCGGTGGACGCATCCACGAAGATGGATGACGCAGTCATGGATTCCATTGAACCTTTTGACTTGAGCAAGGCAGTACAATATGACGCGGCATATTTTAGCGGATATCTTGCAGATCGTTACGACGTGCAGGAGGTGGACGCAAGGCCCAGAGCAAACGAGCGCGTTGAGAATTCATTCCGCGACAGGCTCCGCCAGGAGGTTTCGGAATATAAGGAGGTCAAGGCAACTTCCGAAAAGATCAATTTGTCAAATGCCAGGGCGGAATATGCAATGTTGCCCGTCTGGATGATGACGACGGAATATGAGGAAAAGAAATATGTCTTTGGAATCAACGGTCAGACGGGTAAGCTGGTTGGCGCCCTGCCCATTGACAAGAAGAAGGCCGTGATCCAGTTCGTTATCGCTATGGCGATCGCTCTTGTGGTTGCAAACGTAATCATTGCGATCGGCTTTGAGGGCGGAATCAACATAGTCCGCGAGATCGTAGGAATCCTGATCTCCGGCGTGATCGGAGGCATTCGCGTTGGAACCTTGGTGAGCGCCATGAATACGGTGCATCAGAAGACCACTGCAAGTGCATATATGGACAAGGATTCCGTAGTGCTCGGCAGACGCGAGGACAATTTCCTGTACAGCAAGACGGAAAAGCGGGAGAAGCCGAAGCAACAGTAAGAGGATTGGAAAATGAGTGGCAAAAACAAGAAGATTTTAGGGTCCGCGGTGACGGTCCTTTTGGTGCTCCTTCTGTTGTTTATCCGGTCGCCGTTGTTTGACCGGCTGATCGGAGGTGGGAGCGAATCGGACGTTGTCTCGCTTGAGACTGCGGAGCCGGACGTCGTTAACCTCGAAACCATGGAGCCTGACGCTACGCCGGAGGAGTTGGCGAAGGCGGCGACGCCCAAGCCGGAGAAGACGGAAAAGCCGACGCCAGAGCCGACTGCAACGGTAAAGCCGACGGAAAAGCCGACAGCCACGCCTAAGGCAACGGCGACGCCCAAGCCGGAGAAGACGGCAAAACCGACGTCCACGCCAAAGCCGACGGCCACGCCGAAGGTTACGACAACCCCGAAGCCGGAAAATACGGCAGCGGCAGAAACGACCTTAAAGTTTCGAAGCAAGAAATTGTTAGACCAGCATTATGAGAAGCACGGGAAGGACATGGGATTTGCCAATGCCAAGGATTATGAAGCGGCGGCTGCGGCAGTGGTCGCAAATCCGGACGCGCTTCACAAGATTGAAAAGGAAGATGGGGATGACATCTATTATCTGGAGGAGACCAATGAATTTGTGGTGGTCTCCACGGACGGATACCTGCGAACCTACTTTCTGCCAGACAGTGGCATAAAATATTATAATAAGCAATAAAAAAACAAAACGTGTCAAGAGACACGTCCCCATGACACAAAAAACGTGTCAGGAGACACGTCCCCGTGACACGTTTTTGTGGTAGAAGTAAAGTACGATGCGCTCCAGACGGCGCTTGAGTACGATTTGGATCTCTTCCTTAGGATGGATGGGCTTTACGAGGTAGGTTTCGATGCCAGCCTTTTTAGCACCCCATACGTCCGTGAAGAGCTGGTCGCCGACAAAGAGCGTGGTCGCAGGAGTGGAGCCGAGCTTTTGCATGGCGCGGAGGTAACCAGCCTGACCTGGCTTACCGGCTCTGTAAATATATGTGCTGCCAACGGCGTCGCTGAAGGATTTTACGCGCGGTTCCTTATTGTTGGAGAGAAGGAGCGTGCGAAACCCTAAGGAGTGCAGGGTGGCAAACAGGGCCTTGGCCCTTTCGTCTGCCGGCGCGCCGTGGGGTACCAGCGTATTGTCTACATCGTAAATGATGGCCCGCTTGCCGTCCGCATACTGGGCAGAATAGTCGATGGAATAAGCCGAATCCACTTCGTGATCCGGATAAAAACGTTCCAAAAACATGGAGAATTCCTCGCTTCTAAAGAAATATTGTAATAATCATAGCAAAAAACAGTTGAAATCGCAAGAACAACGTGTTACAATAACATTCGCTTATAGCGTAGGAGGTAAAAAATGGGCGCGATCAGAATTATCTTATCAGTTTTATATATTATTGTGAGTGTTGCATCGGTTATTTTGGTTTTGATGCAGGAAGGCAAGGCGCAGGGACTTGGTTCCATCAGCGGCGCGGCAGAGAGCTACTGGGGCAAGAATAAGGGCCGTTCCATGGAAGGCATGCTCGTTAAGATCACAAAGATTTTGGCAGTTTGCTTCCTGGCGTTGACGGTGGCGTTAAACCTGAACGTGATTTAAGATCATGAAAACACTCTTGCAAAAGGGTGTTTTTTTTCGCGCTTTTTGTAGAAACATGGAGTTTGTAAAGTGAGTAGAATTAAGAACAACGAGTTGCTTACCGGAAAGTTTACCGCGCATTCCAAGGGATTTGGATTTGTGACGGTAGACGGATATCCGGAAGATTTTTATATTCCCGCCGACCAGACGGGAAATGCGTTTCATGAAGACGTGGTGGAGATCGTGCCAGACATGGGTGCCAAGCGTGGGCAGAGGCGAACGGCCAAGATCGTGCGGATCGTGAGCCACGGGATCACGCATCTGATCGGTACCTTTGATCAGGCGAAAAACACGCATTTTGGATTTGTCATTCCGGATGCCATAAGATTAAACCAAGACGTGTTTGTCCCGGGGGAGTTTTCCAAGGGGGCGGTCTCCGGGCATAAGGTTGTCGTTGAGATCACGGATTATGGCAGCCGGAATCCCGTTTCGGGCTTTCGGAGTCCTGAGGGGAGGATCACGGAGATCCTGGGGCACGTAAATGATCCGGGCGTAGATATCTTATCGATCGTCCGCGGACTTGACATCCCCATGGAGTTTGAGGAGACTGTTTTAAATCAGGCCACCCGGGTGGCAAAGCCGGTTTCTGAAGCCGATTGCATGGGCAGGAGGGACCTGCGGGGACTTAGGATGGTCACCATTGACGGCGAGGACGCAAAGGACCTCGACGATGCCGTCAGCGTGTCTTATGACGGAACGTATTATCATTTGGGCGTACACATTGCGGACGTGTCCAATTACGTACAGGAGAACTCCGCGCTGGATAAGGAGGCAAAGCGCCGGGGAACCAGCGTTTATCTGGTGGACCGCGTGATCCCCATGCTACCCCACGTGCTCTGTAACGGCATTTGCTCCCTGAATGCCGGAGAGGACAGGCTGGCACTGAGCTGCCTGATGAAGATCAATGAAAAGGGTGAGATCGTGGATCATGAGATCACGGAATCCGTGATCAACGTGGACCAGAGAATGAGTTATGCGGTAGTGAAGGAGCTCCTTGCGGACGATCAGGCCGTTTTGAGGGAAGAATACTGGAAATATGAATGTTTGTTAGAGGATTTCCGCCTAATGGAAAAGCTTGCGGGACTACTTCGCGCGAGAAGGCGTGAGCGCGGCGGCATTGACTTTGACCTGCCGGAGTGCCAGATTTTGCTGGATGAGTCGGGAATGCCTTCCTACGTCGGACCTTATGACAGAAATGAGGCGACGAGGATCATAGAGGATTTCATGCTTGCGGCAAACGAAACCGTTGCGGAGCATTTTTACTGGATGGAGGTTCCCTTTGTCTATCGCGTGCACGGAGCGCCTGAGGAAGAGCGGTTTGCAAGACTCTCCGGCATGATCAGCAACATGGGATATTCCTTAAAAACGACGGACCGCTTTGGAAATAAGGTTGGTAGCGGGGAAATTCATCCCAAGGAGATCCAGAAGCTGTTGGATAAGATCCAGGGAACGCCGGAGGAAGCCATGATCAGCAGAATGGTCCTGCGAAGCATGCAACAGGCAAAGTACAGTGATTATTGCAGCGGGCATTTTGGGCTTGCATGCAAGTATTATTGTCATTTTACCTCACCGATCCGAAGGTATCCGGACCTGCAGATCCACCGCATTATCCGCGACCAGCTGCGTGGAAGGCTGACGGAAGAAAAAATGGCGCATTATCGCGAGATCCTGCCAGGCGTTGCGGAACAATCCTCCAAGATGGAGCGGAGGGCCGATGAGGCAGAGCGCGAGGTAGATAAGCTAAAGAAGGTACAGTATATGTCGCAGAGACTGGGAGAAGTCTTTGACGGCGTGATATCCGGGGTTACCGGATGGGGATTGTACGTGGAGCTCTTAAATACCGTTGAGGGCATGATCCACGTGGCAAAGCTTCCGGGAGATTATTATTTCTTTGAGGAAAAATCAGGTGACATGGTGGGAGAAGCGACCGGAAGGCGGTTTCAGCTTGGAATGCCCGTGAGGGTGATCGCGGATGCCTGCGACGAAGCGGCCAGGACCATTGATTTTTCTTTGTATGAAGGAGAAGGGAATGAGCAAGAAAGAGCCTAGAAAACTGATCGCAAATAATAAAAAGGCGTATCATGACTACTTTATCGATGAAAAATATGAGGCGGGCATTGCACTGCACGGCACGGAGGTGAAGTCCATGCGCCTTGGCAAGTGCAGCATTAAGGAGAGCTTTATCCGCATTGAGAACGGAGAGGTTTACGTTTACGGCATGCACGTAAGCCCTTATGAGAAGGGGAACCTGTTCAACAAGGATCCTCTCCGCGTTAAGAAGCTATTGCTGCACCGCGCCGAGATCAACAAATTGATGGGGCGCATAAAAGAAAAGGGGTATACCCTGGTGCCGTTGGAAGTATATTTTAACAACGGGAAAGTAAAGGTTGAGATTGGACTGGCGCGAGGCAAGAAGCTTTACGACAAGCGCGAGAGCATAGCCAAGAAGGATCAGCTCCGTGAGGCGGAGAAGGAATTTAAGGTCAAAATGAATGGATATTGACGAAAAGCAGAAAAAAAGTTATACTTAAATATGATAGAGGAAGTATGCCTATCAAAATTTCATATTCCAGGGCTAGTAAAGGTTTCGACAGGGGTCTTGCAGCTGGAGAAGCTATCCGCACGTCATGCGTTAAATGACAACCTAAATATAAACGCTGAAGATAATACTCAGTTAGCATTTGCAGCGTAAGCTGCGGATGACGTCGCCCTAGGGCGGCTTGTCCCGCCCATTGCACTCACACAGTGGGGCCGGGGCATCATGATTGTGAGAAACGACGCGCGCAAAGCTTTGAACGCGCGGGCGTAACATGAAGCTACCAAGCTTGGCAGATTGTTCATTTTCTGCCTTGGGAGGGAACGGGGAACTTCGGGTTCCGGAGAAAATGAACTATGATAGTAGAAGGACAGGGAATGGGCTTTTGGACACGGGTTCGACTCCCGTCTAGTCCACTGAAGATGAATCCATGAAAAAGGAGTGCCATGGATTTGTCTTGATGCTATTCACCAAAGATTCAATAAAGAAAGTAGGGGAGAAAAAATGTTCTGTTTAAATTGTGGAAAAGTAATTCCTGATGGAGCAAAGTTTTGTGCCGCCTGCGGAACGCCGATCCAGGCAGAGGGCGAGAATGCGCCGGAAGCGATCAAGATTTCCGAGCCCGTTGTAACGCCTGCTGAACCAGTAGTTCCGGCAGCACCCGTTGTTCCTGAAGCACCCGCGGCTACCTATGCCGCACCTGAAAACTATGCAGCACCTGAAAGCTATGCTGCACCCGTGCAGGAAGCGCCTGCACCGGCAGCACCCGTGCAACCTGCCCCCGTTGCTCCTTCATGGTCGCCCATTCCGGAGGAACCCCAGCAGGGTAAGAAGGGTGGCAAAGGCCTGGGCATCGTGATCGCGGCAGTTGCTGCAATCGTAGTGCTCATTGGCGGCATTGCCTTTATGGCACGTGACAAGGTTGGTCATGCGATCCATAAGGCATTTGACAAACCCAAGGATTATTATGCATACGTTGAAAAGAAGAACCTGACTGCCCTGACCAATGGTACCGGTGCAGAGGCGGTTACGAAGGTAATCGACCAGATCAAAAACGAGAACACTTCCATGACCGAGACCATTAAGGTCAGACTTGGTTCCCGCGGCAAGGATTTCACCGCTCTTGCAAAGTCTCAGGGCTTAGATCTTTCCTGGCTTGAGAGCGCAGGCATTTCTTATACCGTTTCCGCGAAGGAGATGCAGGCGAAGCTTACGGTTGCGCCGCTCCTGAACGACGTAACGCTTGCAAATGCCGTAGCGTTGCTTGACATGAAAGACGGTAAGGTATTCCTTTCCATTCCTGAGCTTTCTGAAAAGTATATTGGCTTTTCTTTTAGCGATACGTACAGCTATGAGCAGTTCTCAGAGCAGATGGAAAAGATTTACGGCGCTTTCGGAAAGATGGCCCAAGCTTGTCCCAGTACTGATGAAGTTGAAAAGCTGACGCTGAAGTACTACCAGATCATCATGGATCAGGTTGAGGAAATGCAGAAGGATAAGGCTAAGCTGGAAGCAGGCGATGTTACGCAGGATTGCACGCAGCTTACCATGGAACTGAAGTCTAAGGACGTTCAGAAGATCCTTGGCGCAATCATCAAGGAGCTGAAGAAGGACAAGGACGTTAAGAAGATGCTGGAGAAGTTCTGTGATTCCATGCAGACCTACGACGAAAGCATTGACAGTGAAGAAGTATACAATGAATTCGTTGAGGGCTTGGAGAAACTTGAGGGATCCCTCGAGCAGATTGAGATCGACAAGCTTGTTCTTGAAATTTACGTTGACGGTGACGGCAAGATCATCGGAAGAACGATCACGGTTAAGAAAGACGGCGAGAGCCTTACCATGAAGTATGGCGTTGCACGTAAGGGCGACAAGGTAGGCGTTGAGCTTTCCGCTAAGACGCCTGAAGAGGATGCCAACTTTACCATCATTGGTAATGGTACCGAAAAGAGCAATAAGTTTAGCGGCGAATTTAAGTTTAAGGTTGCAGATCAGAACATTTTGAACGTTGACGTTGAAGATTATGACCTGAAGGCAGCTGAAAAAGGCGAGTTCGCAGGAAGCTTTACGTTTAAGGCAGGCAGTGACGTAGACCTGAAGCAGCAGCTCCAGCAGGCTATGAGAGGCGGCGAAGATTCACCCGTATATGCGTTACTTGTAAACTTAGAGCCTCGTATCCGCATCTCCGGTAACGTGACGACGGATTCTCACAAGATCTCTCTTACCATTATGGATGCAGACAGCGACATCGTATCCTTGGAGTTTGAAGGTTCCACCGGCAAGGGTGAGGACATTTCCATGCCTGGCTCCTACATCGCCGTTTCCGCAGACGGAACCTACGATGAGAAGGAATTGGTAGATTACGTAAAGAACATGAATTATCAGTCCATCCTTGACAACCTTAGGAAGGCAAAGTTGCCCGAAGAGTGGGTTACCATGGCTGAGCAGTACCTTAAGCAGGCAATGGATGAGCTCGAGTTATACTAATAGTTTAGACTTCAGGATCGAACATGAAACTTGAGATCAAAGATCTTAAAAAAAAATACGGCAAGAAGCTGGTGCTTGACGGCATCAGCTTCAGTGCCGATGAAGGGACTTGCGTGGGAATTCTGGGTGGAAACGGATGCGGGAAATCAACCCTGTTATCCATCCTTGCCGGAATTGTCCGTGCGGATTCCGGGAGTTTTGAAGTGACGGGCGGGGAAAAGAGCTGCATAGGCTACGTTCCCCAGGGAACGCCTCTTTTTGAAGAGTTGTCCGCAAAGGATAATCTGAAGCTTTGGTATGATTCCCAAAGCATGAAGAAAGAACTTGAAAACGGCGTCCTAAAGCTTCTGGGCGTTGATGAATTCCTAAAAGTGCCTGTCCGGAAAATGTCGGGCGGCATGAAGAAACGATTATCGATCGGATGTGCCGTATCCGGTTCACCAAAGATCCTTTTGATGGACGAACCCACGGCTGCCCTTGACATAGCGTGCAAGGACAACATTTACGCATATCTTGAGGAATTTAAGAAAAATGGCGGGCTGATCTTGCTGGCCACGCATGACGTTCATGAGATCGAACTCTGTGACAAGCGTTACGTGATCAAGGACGGAAAACTAACGGAATGGCAGTATGACGGCGACTTACGTAAGCTCGCTCAGTGGATTAAATGAGATACGTAAAATATTTTAGCGTACAACTAAAGAGAACCTTAAAGCTTGCAGTAGGCGTATTCCCTACTGCAATGCTTTTATTTGCGTGTCTTGGCGCGGCGGCCTGGTTTCTTTTGAACCAGGGACCTTTGGCGGAGAGACAGCAAAAATACCAAATTGGCGTGGTCGGAAAGATTGATGACACTTATCTGGGATTTGGCATTTACGCCATCCAGACCTTGGACGTTTCCAGGTTTATGGTGGATTTTATTCCCATGACGGAGGAAGAGGCGCAACAGGCCTTCCGCAATGACTCAATTGCCGCATACGTCAAGGTACCGGAAGATTTTTTGGATTCCCTGATCTATGGCCGGAACGACGTGCCGATTTCCTACGTGGCTTCGGAAGGGCAGAAAGGAATCGGGGGATATTTGATGGATGAACTGGCAGTGGTGGTTTCAAGGCTGGTGACGAGTGCGCAGGGATCCATATATTCCTTTCAGGACGTGGTCTATGATTATGGCGACGCGTCGCAGCTTGGGGAGTGGACGGATGAGATCAATCTGCAGTTGATCGAGGAAGTGCTTGCGAGGACAAAGCTCGCAGAGCTTACGGAGCTGGGCTTGTCCAAAGGCTTGCTCATTCGCCAGTACTATTTCTGTGCAGTTGTCTTGTTGTTTTGTTTTTTGTTTGGCATTAGCAGTGCGTCCTTTTTCCTAAAGAGAAATGAAGATCTTGGGAAATGGATGAAGATGAGGGGAATTGGCGCCGCAGCGCAAGTGCTCTGTGAATACGGGGTTTATCTGCTTATGATGATGGCGTGCGTTTTCCTGCCTTTGAAGGTTGTTGGCATTGCCACAAAAAGTTTTGCATTTTTGATGACAAAGATATATTTGGATGAGATCTTAATGGCCCTGGTGCCAATTTTGATCATGATCTCAGCCATGCATTTTATGATTTACGAAACAGTTCGCAATCCCGTGGCAAATCTGCTGCTTCAGTTCTTGGGCGTGATCGGCATGGGATACGTGTCAGGATATATTTACCCCGCCTCTTTTTTTCCGGAGGGCATAGCTTTTGTGGGAAGCATTTTACCAACGGGAGTGGCCCTGGAGAGATTTTCAAGCGCCATGCTGGATGAGCGGAGCGGGATGGCGTTTAGGCTGGGATGCCTTTACGTGATCGTATTTTTGGCATTGTCGGTATTGATGAGAAAACGCATGATCGAGAGGGAAAACGGATAGATGAGGCGAATGATGGTTTGGTGCCTTCTTACCGAAAAGAGGCTTCTGAAAAAAATAAGCTACGTCGCCGTGCTCCTGATCGTTCCGTTTCTGGTTTTTGGCCTTCGGCAGGCAGCTTCCCAGGAAGCTGGAATGGTGACCATTGGACTGTATACGCCTGCGGAGGAAGGGAGCCTTTCGGATGCTTTGCTTGATCGCTTTATGGAAGAAAAAAGCGTTCTTCGCTTTTTGCGTTACGAGACCGAGGACGAGGCGATAAAAGCCCTGACGGGGAAAACCGTGGATGCCGTCTGGATCCTTCCGGAGGATCTGGAAGGGGAGCTGGTAAAGCTGGCGGAAAAGGGGACGGTAAAGCCCGTTGCCAGGGTAGTGGAGAGGGAGGATGACGTGACGCTGACGTTCACTCGCGAGGTGCTCTGCAGCAGGATCTTTCCTGAACTGGCGTATCAGACGTACGTAGAATACGTCAACAGAAAGATTGACGGGAACGTGCCGGAAAAAGAAGAACTACTGGAACGCTTTGAACGCATCCAACGGACAGGAAATCTTTTCCAGGCAGAATATCTGGATGGAACGGAAGACACAGGGGAGAATTACTTTATGGCGCCAATCCGCGGATTGTTGGCCATATGGCTGGTGCTTTCGGGATTCGCGGGCATTCTGTATCAAAAGCAGGATGAGACCAATGGACTTTTTGATGCCATTCCCGGAAGAAAAAGAATCTTGTATTCTTTCGGCCTGCAGGCAGTCGTTTTGTTTAACGGCGGCGTGATCTATCTGACGGCATGCAAAATCTTGGGCGTGCTGGATCATTTTGGGCGGGAGTTAATGTTGTTACTGTTACTTCTTGTCATGATCGCTTTTTTCTGCAACGTAATTGGATTGCTTGTAAAGAGAATGGAAGGGATTGGCGTTTTGATTCCGGTCATGACGCTTCTCATGATCGCGTTTTGCCCTATTTTTATCAATCTTCGGAAGTATGGGGCGCTGCAGAGTCTGTTGCCGCCATATTTATATTTAAAAGCCCTGCATGGCGTAGGGTACTTAAAATACATGGGCATCTACGTTGTGGCAGGATTTTTTGCCTGTGTGCTTTTAAATCAAATCAAATATCGCCGATAGGAAGTTTACGTTTTCGGTGATGGGAATGGAATGGATCAATGATGACGCTAAGGGAACTGGAGATTGGAAGCTCTGCTGAGATTACGGAAGTTAAGGGAGAAGGTGCGCTGCGGCAGCATTTGCTGGACATGGGCCTCTTGCCAGGCACAAAGGTAACCGTGGTAAAATACGCACCGATGGGTGATCCCGTTGAAGTGAGGATCCACGGATATGAACTCACGTTAAGACTTGCAGATGCGGAGCAGATCTCCGTCAGGGAGGAAAAAACCGAAAATTCACGGAAGCTGAATGAAAAGGAAGGCGAACGTCCGGGAAAAACGTGGAAAAAGAAGGTGGAGCATCCTGGCCTTGGCGAGGGCGGAAAGTATCACGTCAAGAAAGGGGAAACGCCGCTGCCGGAAGGAACCGTGCTGACGTTTGCCTTGGCGGGAAACCAAAACTGTGGTAAGACAACGCTGTTTAACCAGCTTACGGGTTCCAATCAGCACGTGGGAAATTTCCCTGGCGTGACCGTGGACCGGAAGAGCGGTGCGATCAAAGGCATGGCGAATACTGAGATCACGGATCTCCCGGGAATCTATTCCCTGTCGCCCTACAGCAGTGAGGAGATCGTGACCAGACAGTTTGTCATTCATGAAAAGCCCACTGGCATCATCAACATTGTGGATGCCACAAACATCGAAAGAAATCTTTACCTGACCATGCAGCTGATGGAACTTGAGGTTCCAATGGTGCTGGCCTTGAATATGATGGATGAGGTGCGGGGAAACGGAGGCTCCATCGACGTAAACCGCATGGAAGCGGCGTTGGGCATTCCCGTGGTACCAATCTCGGCGGCAAAGAATGAAGGCGTGGATGAGCTTATAACGCATGCACTCCACGTTGCAAAGTATCAGGAGAGACCTGGACGTAATGACTTTTGTGACTCAGAGGATCACGGCGGAGCCGTACACAGATGTCTTCACGGCATTATTCATCTGATCGAGGATCACGCAAAAATGGCGGGGATTCCCGTGAGATTTGCCGCGACAAAGCTGGTGGAGGGCGATGAGCACGTGTTAAATGCTTTGAAACTCGACCAGAATGAAAAGGAAATGCTGGAGCATGTTATCAGCCAGATGGAGCAGGAGCGCGGCTTGGACCGGGCGGCGGCCATCGCTGACATGCGATTTTTGTTCATAGAAAAACTCGTGAAGGAAACCGTGGTAAAGCCCAGGGAGAGTAAGGAACACGAGCGCAGTACGAAGATCGACAAGATCCTTACCGGGAAGTATACTGGCATTCCCTCCTTTGCGCTGATCATGGCATTAGTGTTTTATCTGACGTTTAACGTCATTGGGGCCTTTTTACAAGGAATCTTGGAAAATTTGGTTGATTGGCTGACGGAGTTGACCGCAGAAGCCTTTGCGGCGTGGAACGTCAATGAAACCGTAAGCTCGCTGGTGCTGGATGGCATCTTTGCCGGCGTTGGAAGCGTTCTTAGCTTTCTGCCCGTGATCGTGACGCTGTTTTTCTTCCTGTCGCTCTTGGAGGATACGGGTTACATGGCGCGCGTTGCGTTTATTATGGATAAGCTTCTTAGAAAGATCGGACTTTCGGGACGAAGCATCGTGCCCATGCTGATCGGCTTTGGCTGTACGGTGCCTGGCGTGATGGCCACCAGAACGCTTCCTTCGGAGCGTGACAGAAAGATGACGATCCTGCTCACGCCGTTTATGAGCTGTTCCGCAAAGCTTCCCATTTATGGATTCTTTACGGCAACTTTTTTCCCGAAGCATGCAGGCCTGATCATGGTAGGACTGTATTTCCTCGGGATCCTCGTCGGCATAGTCACGGCGCTGGTGTTTAAGGGTACCCTGTTCCAAGGCGAGGCGGTGCCGTTCGTAATGGAGCTGCCAAATTACAGATTGCCCGGTTGGAAAAACGTAATGCAGCTCCTATGGGAGAAGGCAAAAGACTTTTTACAGAGGGCGTTTACGGTGATCTTCCTTGCAACCATGGTGATCTGGTTCCTGCAGACGTTCAATCTGAGACTCAGCGTGGTGGCGGATTCCAAGGACAGCATTCTCGCGGGAATCGCCGGACTGATCGCTCCGCTGTTTGCACCTCTTGGATTTGGCGACTGGAGGATTTCCACGGCGCTGATCAGCGGATTTATGGCGAAGGAGAGCGTAGTATCCACGCTGACGGTGTTGTTTGGCTCGGCAGAGACGCTAAGAAATCTTTTGGCACCTTCCGCGGCGGGAGCGCTGCTTACGTTTTGCCTGCTGTACACGCCCTGCGTTGCGGCGGTTGCATCCGTGCGAAGGGAACTTGGAAAGAAATGGGCGCTGTTCATGGTGCTGGCACAGTGCGGCATCGCATGGGTCTGCGCGCTTTTGATCAGAGGGATCATGATGGTTTTATAAGACGTTCAACGCTAGTTTTTGAATAACGCATTTGGGGCGAAAGGGGAATGGACAATGGCAGAATCAAATAAGTCACGCGTACAAACAAAAAATGCCAGAAAAAGAACGTTTGACGTTATCCAGATCGGAACGCAGGTGGACGTGGTAAGCAAAGCGTTCGACATCTTTATCGTCATCATGATCGTTGCCAGCATTACCGTTACGTTCATGCAGACCTTTGATGAGATGGATCCCTATGATCCAATCCTCCACGCGATCGAATTGTTTACGATCATCGTTTTTATCATAGAATACTTGTTGCGTCTTTGGACTTGCGATTATCTTTATCCGGATAAGACGAAGGGATGGGCAGTCATTAACTTCATTTTTTCCTTTTACGGACTAGTGGACCTTTTGACGATCCTTTCTTATTTTTCCGTGATGGATTCCAACGGTTTTGTTGCTTTCCGGATGATCCGTGCCGTGAGAATCTTGAAATTGTTTAAGGTCAATAATACGATCGACGCCTTTAACGTGGTGACGGAGGTGCTGCGGGAGAGAAAGAATCAGATCCTGTCCTCCATTTTTATCATTGCCATGTTGCTCATGGCTTCTTCGCTTTGCATGTATGGGTTTGAACACGACGTGCAGCCAGATAAGTTTGACAATGCCTTTTCCGGGATCTGGTGGGCCATGTCAACGGTGCTTACCATTGGTTACGGAGACATTTATCCCATTACGATCGGCGGAAGGATCATAGCCATACTGATTGGGCTTTTGGGCGTATGCGTTGTCGCGATACCCACTGGCGTCATCAGTGCAGGCTTTGTGGATTATTATGCCAGACTTAAAAGACAACAGGGTGAGGTTCGGATTTCCCCTGACGTTAATGATTTTCTGACGCGGCAGGCGGCTAAGGCGGGGCTTCGCGCAGATACTTACGTGGAGCAGCTGATCCTGGAAAAGGAAAAAGAGCGGAAAGAAAAGAATGCTCAGCGCGGTAATAAGAAATAACGCATGGACCTGGGCATGACGGAAGATTGGGAGGCGCACTTATGGAGAACTTAAAAATTCTTGTCGTGGATGATGAGAGCAGGATGAGAAAACTGGTACACGATTATCTGCAACATGCAGGCTTTTCGGTGCTGGAGGCGGAGGACGGCGAGCAGGCCGTTGAGACGTTTTTTCGGGAGAAGGACGTGGCGCTGATCATTTTGGACGTCATGATGCCGAAGATGGATGGCTGGCAGGTATGCCGGGAGATCCGGGAATATTCCAAGGTGCCGATCATCCTGCTGACGGCGAGGTCTGACGAGCGGGATGAGCTGCTGGGATTCCAGCTCGGAGTGGATGAATACGTGACAAAGCCCTTCAGCCCGAAAATCTTGGTGGCGCGGGTGGAAGCGATCCTGCGCCGAACAAGCAAGCTGACGAAGGAAGAGACTCTGGTCTGCGGACCGATCAAGTTGGACAAGGTGGCACATCAGTGTTACGTGGACGGACAGGAGATTGAACTGAGCTTTAAGGAATATGAACTGCTCGCCTACTTTATGGAGAATCAGGGCGTTGCGTTGTCGCGCGAGACGATTTTGAATCACGTTTGGAATTATGATTATTACGGCGAGCCGCGCACCATTGACACGCACGTGAAAAAGCTGCGTAGCAAGATGGGAGCGGCAGGTGATCTGATCGTTACCATCCGGGGTATGGGGTACAAGTTGGAGCAGGGGTGACAGAGTAAATGAAACACTCGATCAAAAGGCAATTTGCATTGATCTTCATATTGCTGATGACCAGCGTGATCTTTCTGTGCTGGATGGTCTACATGCTGTTTTTGGAAAAGTACTATTTAAGAACCAAAACGGAAGTTCTCTATCAGGCGTATTTGTCCATTAAGGAAGCCGGTGAAAGCAATAGCTATGCGTCCCGTGAATTTCTTCAGCAGTTGGAGGACGTCTGCAACCGGAACAACATTGCGGCATACGTCATGGATGATGAATCGAAAATGAAGTACGTGTCCACAAATGGCGGCGAATTGCTTCAGATGCGGCTGTACGGATATCTGCTGGGATATCATGACTATAAAAATGATAAGATCGTGAGGGAAGATGAGGATTTTCGCATGCAGCGAAGCATGCAAGGCGAGAGCGGATATCTTGAGATCTACGGGCGCCTGAGTTCCGGTACGACCTTTATTATGAGCACGCCGCTCGAAAGCATAAAGGAGAACGCTCATCTGGCAAACAGATTCTTCTTTTACGTTGCCACCATTGGAACGATCATCGGCGGTATTATCATATGGCTGGTCGCACGAAGGATCACGAAGCCGATCCTTGGGCTGAATGAGATCTCCGAAAGAATGGTGCATCTGGATTTTGACGCAAAGTATGAAGGAAATGACAAGAACGAGATTGGAATATTGGGAGAGAACATGAATAAGCTCTCTCAGTCCCTGGAGGAGACCATATCCGAACTGAAATCCGCCAACAATGAGCTTCGGCGCGACATCGAGAAAAAGGATAAGATCGATGAGATGCGAAGGGAATTCCTCTCCAACGTATCACATGAGCTGAAAACGCCCATTGCGCTGATCCGGGGATATGCGGAAGGATTGCAGGAAGGGATTGGCGACGATCCTGAGAGTAAGGATTTTTACTGCAGCGTCATCGTGGATGAAGCGATCAAGATGAATCAGATGGTGCAAAAGCTTCTTTCCTTAAATCAGTTGGAATTTGGACGGGAAGTTGCGCAGATGGAGCGGTTTGACGTGACAACGCTGATCGGCAATGCGCTCTCCCAGGGGAAGGTACTTGCACAAAAGGATGGCATCACGCTTGAGATGGAGGAGTGCCCTACGTATCACGTGTGGGCTGACTCGTACATGACGGAAGAGGTGTTTCAGAATTATCTCTCGAACGCATTCCATTATTGTGCGGGGGAAAAGAAGATTCGCGTTACTTTACAAAAGAAGGATGACAAGATACGGATTTCCGTATTTAATACGGGAGATCCGATCCCGGAAGAGTCGCTTCCCTATCTTTGGGATAAGTTTTATAAGGTGGATAAGGCGAGAACCAGGGAGTATGGCGGAAGCGGCGTGGGATTGTCCATCGTGAAGGCCATCATGGAGTCCATGAATCAGCAGTATGGCGTGGAGAATCAGAAGGATGGCGTGCTTTTTTGGTTTGAACTGGAAAGTGCTGACAGAATAGACGGAGGAAATGAATGACGGAAGAATTTCAGGAGGAAAAGCCCAGGGTTGTCCTTGTGGGCTTGAATCTGGGGGAGCGGGAAGAGGATTTTGACCGTTCCATGAAGGAGTTAAAGAGTTTGGCCGAGGCCTGCGGAAAGCAGACGGTTGGAATTATCACGCAAAATGCGGAGACCGTGAATCAGGCGTTTTACGTGGGAACGGGCAAGGTGCGCGAGATAAAAGAGCTTGCGGACTTGCAGGATGCGGGTGAGGTGGTTTTTGACGACGCACTTTCCCCTTCCCAGATGCGGAACCTTGGGAAAGAATTGGACCGGCCCGTGATCGACAGGACCAATTTGATCCTGGACATCTTTGCGCTTCGCGCTAAGTCGAAGGAAGCGAAACTACAGGTGGAGTCGGCGAGACTTCAGTACATGCTGCCAAGGCTGATCGGCATGCGGGAGCAGTTGGGCCGTCAGGGCGGCGCCAGTGGCAGCCTTAGTAACAAGGGTGCCGGTGAAACAAAGCTGGAGCTTGACAGAAGAAGGATCATGCACCGGATCAGTGAGCTTCGGAAGGAACTTGCTGAGATTGAGGGGAACCGGGAGACCATGCGCAAGCGCAGGGACGATTCCCATTTGCCGCAGGTTGCACTTGTCGGATATACGAACGCGGGGAAGTCTACGATCATGAACCGCATGATCAGCCTGTATGGCGCAAAGAAGGAAAAGACGGTTTTGGAACAAAACATGTTGTTTGCCACGCTTGACGTTACCGTTCGCAGCATGGAGTTCCCGGATCATAAGTCTTTTTTACTGACGGATACGGTTGGTTTTATCCATAAATTGCCGACGGACCTTGTCAAAGCATTCCGTTCTACTTTGGATGAGGTGAAATATGCTGACCTGCTTCTGCACGTAGTGGATGACTCGGATGAGAATCACAAAAAGCAGATGGAAGTGACGCAGAATACCCTGCGGGAGATCGGAGCGGGAAGCATCCCCCAGATCGTGGTATACAATAAGGCGGATCTACTGGGCATGGAAGATCTTCCCAGAGTGCAGGACGGCAAGATCTTTATGGCGGCGGCGCCGGGGATTGGCATTGGTGAGCTTGCGGAGATGATCCGTGAACAGTTGTATGCCGGAAACGTGGATGCGGAGTTCTTGTTCCCTTATGATAAAGGAGGAGATGCTTCGCGTCTCATGGCGAGCGCAGCGGTTCAGGACACGGAGTATCGGCCGGAGGGAATTTGGATCAAGGCGAGCTGTACAAAGAAGGAAGCTTTGAAGTATCAGAGATACGCAGTATAACGCGGTAATGCGGTAAAGGAAGCAGACTAGATTGTAAATTGAATATACAATTCAGAATATTTGAACGGAATTCTCTAAAAGATCCCGTTTGCACACTGTTGCAAAAGATAAGAAAAGCCTTGTTTTTAAGGCTTTTTTTGTTGAATACGTAAATTGTGATATTTCGTAGAAAAATTTTGAAATTGGGTGTTGACATTCTGATGGGTCGGTGATACAATCAAATTCGTCGCTGAGGCAGAGAGCTGATAGCGAGGCCGCAAAAAGCCTTTTAGACAATGAAAAATCGAGATGAAAAATTTCTTGAAAAAAGTTGTTGACAAGTGCTTGCAGCGGTGGTATTATAACAAAGCTGTCGCAAGAAATAAAGACAGCAACGCACCTTGATAAGTAAACAACAATGCAACCCTGAAAATTCCAGAGAAAAGGCTCTTAGGCAGCCTGATCTTCTGAGATTTCAGAGAACAAATACCTAAACAAAACAGTAAAAGCCAGATTAACAAAAGGTTGATCCGGCCGGAACGAACTTAAACAATTTTATTGAGAGTTTGATCCTGGCTCAGGATGAACGCTGGCGGCGTGCTTAACACATGCAAGTCGAACGGAACTTAATGAAACCTAGTGATTTAAGTTTA